>Ga0181539_1000062_pt1 | contig 111898 bp, 105 predicted proteins | sample PEATcosm2014_Bin_46_FD_119767 | JGI IMG/M metagenome (GOLD analysis project Ga0181539, IMG submission 119767) | Peatland microbial communities from MTU Mesocosm Facility, Houghton, MI, USA - PEATcosm2014_Bin23_60_metaG | ecosystem: Environmental > Terrestrial > Soil > Wetlands > Peat | place...
GCCCGGACGGCCGAGCCCCGATGACCAAGGCGCTCTTCCCGGGCTCGTTCGACCCGATCCACAACGGGCACCTCGAGGTCGTCGAGCGCGCGTCGCGCCTTTTCGACGTCGTCGTCGTGGCGGTGCTGCGCAACCCGCACAAGGACGAGCCGTTGTTCAGCGCGGCCGAGCGCGAGCAGATGGTCGCCGAGTGCGTCAGCCGGTTCGACAACGTCGAGATCGTGTCGATGTCAACGCTCGTCGTCGAGGTCGTGCGCCAGGTCGGCGCCGACGTCATCGTGAAGGGCCTCCGGGCGGTGACGGACTTCGAGAACGAGCTGCAGATGGCGCAGATGAACCAGCAGCTTTCCGGGGTCGAGACGCTCATGCTGCCGACGGGTTCCTCGTTCTCGTTCATCTCCTCCCGTCTCGTGCGCGAGGTCGCCCGCTTCGGCGGCGACGTGAGCGCTTTCGTCCCCGATCCCGTCGCGATGCGCATGAAGGAGCGATTCGGTGGCTGACAACGATCTTGACGAACGCGCGGTGGCACAGCCGGGCGCGGACGCGCCCCTCGATCTCGCCGAGATCCTCGACGAGCTCGCCCAGATCGTCGAGCACGCCAAGTCGATGCCGCTCTCGTCCTCGGCGATCATCGGTCGCGACGAGGTGCTCGGGCTCCTCAACGAGGCGCGCGACGCCCTCCCGGCCGAGTTCCAGCGCGCCCGGCGCGTCCTGCAGGACCGCGAGGAGGTGCGGGCCCGTGCCGCCCGCGAGGCCGACGAGCTCCTCGACGAGGCGCGGGCCCAGGCGGCGCACATGGTCCAGCGCACCGAGATCGTCCGCCAGGCCCACAACAACGCCGAGCGGATCCTGGCCGACGCCGAGGCCGAGAACCGCCGGATCCGCCACGAGGCGGACGACTACGTCGACCGCAAGCTCGCCGCGTTCGAGATCGTGCTCGACCGGACGATCCGCACCGTGCAGGCCGGCCGCGACCGCCTGAGCGTGAGCGAGGACGACGACAGCGCCGACGAGCTCGGCGAGATGGACGCCCCGGAGGACGCGTTCTTCGATCAAGACCGCCAGTGACCCGGGGCGCCGTCTGATGCGGCCGGGCGATCGTTCGCTGGTCGCGCCGGTCGCCTCGCTGCGACGCGACCCCGGAAGCCGGTTGCGCTTCGACGCGGTGATCGAGGCGCACGATCTCGCCGTGAGCGGTTCGCGTGTGCCCGAGGGCTCTCCGGTCGCCGTCGACCTCGTGCTCGAGTCGGTCCACGACGGCATCCTCGTGACGGGCACGATCGCCGCGTCCTGGGAGGGTGCCTGCCGACGGTGCCTCGAGACGGCGACCGGGCCGATCGCGGCCGACCTCACCGAGCTCTGCGTCGAGGACGCCGACGACGAGACGACCTACCCGCTCGGCGGCGGCGAGGTCGACCTGGCGAAGATCGTCCACGACGCGTGTATCCTCAACCTGCCGCTCGCACCCCTGTGCGGTGAGGGCTGCCGGGGTCTGTGCCCCGAGTGCGGTGTCAACCGCAACGTCGAGACGTGCTCGTGCGACGTCCGTCGGGGCGGTCGCCCCGCCCCGTCGTCAACCGACGCCGACGGCGGCGAGACCAACCCCGCCGGCGGTGACCACCGGCGCGACGAGTAGGAAGATCGATGGCCGTCCCGAAGAAGAAGACCTCGAAGTCGAAGAGCCGGAGTCGGCGCGCCGCGAACTGGACGCTCGCCGAGCCGGCGCAGAGTCGTTGCCCCAACTGCCAGCACGCCAAGCTCCCGCACGTCGTCTGCCCGAACTGCGGCTGGTACAAGGGACGCCGGGCGATCGAGGTCGACTGATCCTCCCGATCGCGGTTGACGCCCTCGGGGGTGACAAGGCCCCCGGCGAGATCGTCGCCGGCGCGCGCCGCGCCCAGGAGGAGCTCGGCATCCCCGTGCTGCTCGTCGGCCCCGACGACGGGCGTCTCGGCGACATCGGCACCCTCGAGCTCCTCGTGGCGAACGAGTCGATCGCGATGGACGAGGACCCCGCCCGCGCCGTGCGCGCGAAGCGCGATTCGACGCTCGTGCGTGCCGCCGAGGCCGTCGCCGCCGGGAGGGCCTCGGCGATGGTGAGCGCCGGCAACACCGGCGCGGCGATGGCGTCGGCGCTTTTCCGGATGGGCCGCCTCGCGGGCGTCGCCCGCCCAGCGATCGCCGCGCCGCTGCCGATCCCGTCGGGCGGGAACCCGACGGTGCTCATCGACGCCGGGGCGAACGCCGACTGCCGTCCGGAGTGGCTCGTCCAGTTCGCCCAGATGGCGTCGGCCTTCGTCACCGCGCGCTACGGCGTCGCCGACCCCTCGGTCGCGCTGCTGTCGAACGGCGAGGAGGCCTCGAAGGGCAGCCCGCTCGTCAAAGAGACCTACGCCCTGCTCGCCAGGGGGGCCGGCGTGCGGTTCGTCGGCAATGTCGAGGGACGCGACCTGCTCGCCGGCGGCGTCGACGTCGTCGTCGTCGACGGCTTCACCGGCAACGTCGCCCTCAAGTCGCTCGAGGGGGCGCTCAACGCCTTCATGGGGATCCTCGGCCAGGTCTTCGCCGAGTCGCCGGAGAACAAGGCCGCCGGCGACGTGATCGTGCCGTCGCTGCTCAAGTACGCGAGCTACGTCGACCCGGAGGAGACGGGCGGCGCGCTCTTGCTCGGCGTGGAGGGCGTCTGCATCATCAGCCACGGGAGCAGCTCGGCGCGCGCGATCGTCAACGCCGCCCGGATCGCCGCCGATCTCGTGGCCGCCGACCTCGTCGGACAGGTCCGCGCCGCGGTGAGCCGGTAGATTTGACAACGGTCGGCGGGGGAGGCCCGGAGCGCCGTGCGGGCGCTCGGTTCCCGGCCAGGACGACTGATCGCGTGGACCCGAGGAGGTGGCGTGCCGGCTGAGGCATCGAAGGGACGGATGAACCGGGAGCAGGTTCTCGAACTCGTTCGACTCCAGCTCGCCGACATCTTGGAAATCTCGCCGGACGGCATCGCCGAGTCGTCGTCGTTCAGCGAGGACCTCAACGCGGACTCGCTCGCCCTCATCGAGCTCGTCGAGTCGCTCGAGGAGGAGCTGCGCAACCAGGTCGCCGACTTCCGGATCGACGACGAGGATCTCGAGGACCTCCGCACCGTGCGTGACGCGGTCGACTATGTCACCGCGAAGCTCGAGGCAGCCTGACGGAACCCTCGACGCCCGGCCCGTCGGTCGGGGGGCAGCCCGCGGGGGGTGGATCCGACGCGTCCGGGGAAGCACGCGCCTCGCTCGAGTTGCGTCTCGGCCCCGCCGTCGTCGACCCGGGGCTCTTGCACCTCGCCCTGTGCCACCGCTCCTACTGCGCCGAGGTGGCGGGCGAGGAGTCGAACGAACGGCTCGAGTTCCTCGGCGACGCGGTGCTCGGGGTCGTCGTCACCGAGCACCTCTACCGCGACCATCCGGAGCTGCCGGAGGGGGACCTCGCCCGGATCCGCGCCGCCATCGTGAGCACCGAGGCCCTCGCCCCCGTCGGCGCCGGGCTCGGCCTCGGCGCCGCGCTGCTGCTCGGGCGCGGGGAGGACGCCTCCGGCGGGCGCGAGAAACCGTCGATCCTCGCCGACGCCCTCGAGGCGGTCATCGGCGCGGTCTTCCTCTCCGGCGGCGTGGTGGCGGCGCGGCGGTTCGTCCTCGGGTTGATGGGCGCGCAGATCGACGAGGAGTCGCGCCGCGCAACCCTCGGCGACGCGAAGAACCGCCTCCAGGAGACGTGCTCGCGCCGCGGCGTCGAGCCGCCCCGCTACGTCGTCACCGAGCAGGGTCCCGAGCACGCCAAGCGGTTCTCCGCCGAGGTGAGGGTCGGCGCCGTCGTCGGGCGTGGCGCCGGCAGCTCGAAAAAACAGGCCGAACGGGCCGCGGCGCAGTCGGCGATCGACGCGCTGGGGGCCGACCCGGCTGACGCGACACGTGCCTGAGCTCCCGGAGGTCGAGACCGTCCGGCGCGAGCTCGCCGCGACCCTCGTCGGGCGCACCGTCACCGAGGTTGCGGTGCACGGTCCCCGCACCGTCCGTCGCCAGAGCGTGCGCCGGTTCCGGGCCGGGCTGACGGGGCGGCGGGTGCTCGACGTCCGGCGCCACGGTAAGTACCTGCTCATCGGGTGCGACGGCGGGACGCTCGTCGTCCATCTGCGCATGACCGGGCGGCTGTCGCTCGAGGACGGCGCGCCGGGCGGCGTCATCCCGCACACCCACGCGGTCCTCTCCCTCGACGACGGCCGGAGGCTGCGCTTCGTCGATCCGCGCACGTTCGGGGAGCTCTTTTTTGCCACCGAGGGCGATCAGCTCCTCGCCGACACGGTCGGCCGGCTCGGCCCGGACGCCGCCGACGGCGGCATCGGCCCCGAGGCGCTCGGCCGGCTCGTCGGCCGTCGGCGGACCTCGCTGAAGGCGTTCCTCCTCGACCAGGCGATGATCGCCGGGATAGGCAACATCTACGCCGACGAGATCTGCTTCGCGGCCGGGCTCCGCCCCGATCGATCGACGGCGACGCTGGGGGCTGACGATCTCGCCCGGCTCGCCGTGGCGGTGCGCGCCGTCCTTTCCCGGGCGGTCGGGTCGCGGGGCACGTCGCTCGGCGACGGGGGTTACCGCGACCTCTTCGGCGATCCGGGGGGTTTCCAGGCCGAGCACGCCGTCTACGGCCGCGGCGGGAGGCCCTGTCCGCGTTGTGGGACGGCGATCGAGAAGTCGCGCCTCGCGGGCCGCTCGACGCACTGGTGTCCCCGCTGCCAGGGCTGAACCGGCGGGGCGCGGGTCCGGCCCGGACGATCGTGTGGCGTGCGCTCCCGATCCGGCCGCGCCACCCGGGTAACGTGGCGACGCCGTGTTTCTGAAGTCGCTCTCTCTCAAGGGTTTCAAGTCGTTCGCCGACCCGACGACGCTCGAATTCGAGCCCGGTGTCACGGTCGTCGTGGGGCCGAACGGCTCGGGCAAGTCGAACGTCGTCGACGCCGTCGCCTGGGTGCTCGGCGCCCAGGGGCCGAGCGTCGTGCGCTCGGCGAAGATGGACGACGTCATCTTCGCCGGCACCGCCAAACGGACGGCGCTCGGGCGAGCCGAAGTCACCCTCACGATCGACAACGCGGCTCACCGGCTGCCGATCGACCTCACCGAGGTGACGATCACGCGCACGTTGTTCCGTTCCGGCGAGAGCGAGTACGCGATCAACGGCTCGCCGTGCCGCCTGCTCGATGTCCAGGAGCTGCTCTCGGACACCGGGGTCGGCCGCCAGCAGCACATCGTCGTCGGCCAGGGCCAGCTCGACGCCGTGCTGGCGGCGCATCCCGAGGACCGCCGGGCGATCATCGAGGAGGCGGCCGGGATCCTCAAATACCGGCGTCGTCGCGAACGCGCGAGCCGCCGGCTCGAGGCGAGCGAGGCCGGGCTCGCCCGGGTCCGGGACCTGTTGCGGGAGGTCAAGCGCCAGCTGAAGCCGCTCGAGCGCCAGGCGACCTCGGCCCGCCAGCACGGCGAGCTCGAGGGCGAGCTGTCGGCGTTGCGGCTCCACCTCGCCGGGCGTGAGCTCGCCGAGCTCACCGGCAGGCAGTCCGCCCTCGACTCGCAGGCGGAGGAGCTCGACCGGGACCTCCAGCGCCGCGAGGGCGAGCTCGGGGTCTTAGGCGGCCGTCTGACGGCGATCGAGGAGGAGCTCGGGACGGCGCGGGCCGACGAGCTCGTGCCGGTCGTCGGCCGGCTCGAGCAGCTGCGCGAGCGCGTGCACGGCCAGCTCGCGCTCGTGAACGAACGCCGGCGTGCCGGCGCCGCGCTCGCGGCCGTGCTCCAGGGTGCGGCCTCGTCGGCCGACATCGCCGCCGACCTCGACCGGGTCGTGGCGGCGCTCGCCGACGCCGAGGCGGAGCAGGAGGTCCTTTCCCCGGAGCTCCGCGCGCTCGAGGCCGAGGAGGAGACGCTCGCCGGGCGCAGGTCCGCCACCGAGGAGCGGTTCGGGGCCGACGAACCGGCGCCGTTCGCCGCGGCCGCGGAGGTGCGCGGGGCGCGCGACGTCGCGGCGGACGTCCTGCGCACGAGCCGCGAGGTCGAGGTGCGCGCCGCCGAACGGGTCGCCGCGCTCGCCCGGCAGCGCGACGAGATCGACGGCCGTCTCGCCGTCGCGTCGGCGGAGCTCGACCGGCTCGCCGCCGAGATCGACAAGGCGACGGGCGCGACCCAGGCCGCCGAGCGCGCCGAGACCGCGGGTGAGCTCGTCCTCGCGGAATCCGACAAGACGCTGCAGGTGTGCGAGGCGCGCCGCCAGGCGGCGGCAGCCCGGGTCGAGGCGCTCGAGCTCGCCCTCGACGAGGCCCGCGCCCGGGCAGGGGTCGAACGGCTCGCCGCCGTCTCGGGCGTCGTCGGCACGCTGCTCGACGTCGTCGAGGTCGACGACGACCTCGTCCTCGCCTTCGAGGCGGCGGTCGCCGGCGTGCTCGACGCCGTCCTCGTCGCAGGCGGAGCGTCGGCGCGCGCCGCCTTCGGCCAGCTGAGGGAGACCGGATCCGGCGGCAACATCCTCCCGCTCCTCGACGGCCCGAAGGCGACGGAAAGGTCGCTGCCGGCGGGGGCCGAGTCGCTGCGGGACGCGGTTCGTGCCGCCGACCCCGCGGTCGCCCGACTGCTCGACCGGCTGATCGGCGACGTCGAGGTCGTGCGCGCCGGACCCGACACCGTGATCGGGCGCGCCCTCGCCGATCCGAGCCGCACGATCGTCACGCCCGACGGGGACCGATTCTCGCCGTTCGGCTGGCGGATCGGGGCAGGGCACACCGGGGCGACGCGCGCCGCCCTCGAAGGGGCCCGCGCGGCGGAGACCGACGCGGCCACGACGGCCGACCGGGCGGCGGCGGGCGCCGACGACGCGCGCCACGAGCTCGCGACGGCGCGCGCCACGGCCCAGGAGGCGCGGCGCCGGGTCGACCGGCTGATCGGCGGGCAGCAGAGCGACGAGCTGGTCCGCGCCGAACTCGCCCGCCAGCTCCGGCTCGTCACCGACGAGGAGGCCGCCGCAGTCGCCGCGCAGTCGGCGATCGCCGCGGCCCACAAGCAGGCGGCGCAGGCCTTCGCCGAGGCGGAGGACAAGCTCGCCGCGGCGGAGCGGGCCGAGGAGGCCCAGCTCGCGCTCGTCGGCGAGGTGTCCGCGGCACGCCGCGAGATCGCCGAGACCGAGCGGGCCCTCGGCGACCGCCGCCGCGAGCTCGAGGTGCGCTCGGCCGCGCTCGACGAGCGGGTGTCGCTCCTGTCGGCGCGTCGCGCCGAGCTCGCCCACGAGCTCGAGGCGCGGGAAGCTGGCGCGCCCGGCGAGGTGCCCGGGGCCCTCGACGACGGCGCGCTCGAGCGCCTGGCGGGGGCGCTCGGGACCCTCCGGGACCGGCTCGACCGGGGGATCGCGGCCGCCGGCGCCGAGCGTGACCGCCGCGTCGATGCGAGCGAGAAGCGGCTCGCCCGCCTCGGTGCGACCCGGCACGAGCGCGAGCAGCTGGAACACGCCATGACCGTCGACCGGGAACGCCGCCAACGGCTGGAGATCGAACGGACCGAGGCGCGGATCCGCGCCGAGACGGCGGTCGGCCAGTTGCGGCGGGAGTTCGACGTCGTCGCCGACGAGGCGATCGCCGCCGAGGCGCCACCGCTGCCGGCCGGGGTCGACGCCGGCCAGCGGGTGCGGCAGCTCGAGCGGGAGCTCGCGGCGCTCGGCCCGGTGAACCCGCTCGCCGCCGAGGAGCTCGCCGCGCTCGTCGACCGGCGCACCTTCCTTGAGGGCCAGCTCGACGACGTCCGATCCGCCCGACGCGATCTCAACCGCGTGATCGCCGCGGTCGACGCCCAGATCGTCGAGACGTTCACCGCCGCCTTCGCCGACGTCGCCAGGCACTTCTCGACGCTCGTGGCGACGCTGTTCCCCGGCGGCTCGGGCAGCCTGCACCTGTCCGAGCCGGAGGACCTCTTGTCGACCGGGGTCGAGATCGAGGCCCGCCCCGCCGGCCGCAACGTCCGACGGCTGAGCCTGCTCTCCGGCGGGGAGCGCGCCCTCGTCGCGCTCGGGTTCCTGTTCTCCGTGTTCCGTAGTCGGCCGTCGCCGTTCTACGTGCTCGACGAGGTCGAAGCGGCGCTCGACGACGTCAACCTCGGGCGTTTCCTCGCCCTCGTCGACGAGTTCCGCGCCGACGCGCAGCTCCTCATCGTCAGCCACCAGAAACGGACGATGGAGGTCGCCGACGCCCTCTACGGGATCTCGCTCCAGCCGGGAGGGGCGTCAAAGGTCGTGAGCGAGAAGGTCGAACGGCGCGCCGGCCCGGCCCCGACCAACGGCGAGCGCTCCGTCCCGGTCGCCACCCGGGACGCGTCGTGACGACGCGGGCCCCGACGCCGTGAGGTTCCGCCGGCACCGTCCCGACGACGGGCGCGCCCCCGCCGCGCCGGCGCCGGGCGACGCGCCGGCGCCGCCGAACGGTCCCGTCCTCGCCAGGCGTCTCGGGCGCAACCGCCCGGGACTGGCGGGGGGACTCGCCCGCCTTTTCGCCGGCAAGGTCGACGGGACGACCTTCGAGGCGCTCGAGGACCTGCTCGTGGGGGCTGACGTCGGCCTGGCATCGACCGGCCGGATCCTCGCCGCGCTCCGCGACGCGGTGCGCACGGGCGCCGTCGCCCCGACCCCCGAGGCGCTCGTCGCGGGGCTGCGCGCCGAGATCGTCGCCGGTTTCGCCGGGGAAGACCGGGGCCTGCAGCGCGCCGCGGCGCCGCCGAGCGTCTGGCTCATCGTCGGCGTGAACGGCGTCGGCAAGACGACGACAGTCGGCAAGCTCGCCGCCCGCGAGGCCGCCGAGGGCCGCCGCGTCGTCGTCGCCGCGGGCGACACCTTCCGGGCCGCGGCGGGCGACCAGCTCGCCAGCTGGGCGGAGCGTTGCGGGGCGACGCTCGTGCGGGGCGCGGACGGCGCCGACCCGTCGTCGGTCATTTTCGACGCCGTCGAGCACGCGACCGCCCGCGGCGCCGACCTCGTCCTCGCCGACAGCGCGGGGAGACTGCACACCAAGACGAACCTCATGGACGAGCTGCGCAAGGTGCGGCGCGTCGCCGACCGCCCGCCGGGACGGGTGAGCGAGGTCCTGCTCGTCATCGACGCGACGACCGGCCAGAACGGGCTTGCCCAGGCCCGCGAGTTCACGAACGCCGTCGGGGTAACCGGGATCGTGCTCACCAAGCTCGACGGGACGGCGAAGGGCGGGATCGTGCTCGCGATCCACGAGGAGCTCGGTCTGCCGATCAAGCTCGTCGGGGTGGGCGAGGGACCCGACGATCTCGTCGCGTTCGACCCGGACGAGTTCGCCGCGGCGCTCGTTGGAGCGTGAGATCGGGCGACCGGGCCCCGGCGGCGGTGCGCTTGCGGCGCCGATCCTGTGGGTGAGCTGCACTCGCAGGCGACTAGCCTGACGTTTTCATGTTCGAGTCGCTCACCGATCGCTTCGACGAGATCTTCACGCGCCTGCGCGGACGGGGACGGCTCTCCGAGGCGGACCTTGACGCGGCGCTGCGCGAGATCCGTGTCGCGCTGCTCGAAGGTGACGTCAATCTCGAGGTCGTGCGCGATCTCGTGGAGGCGATACGCGCCCGCGCCTCGCTCGCCGAGCTCGACAAGAGCCTCACCCCTGCCCAGCAGGTCATCAAGATCGTCAACGAGGAGCTGACCGCGATCCTCGGTGGCGAGCCGCTCCGCATCACCTACGCGCCGAAGCCTCCGACCGTCGTCCTGCTCGCCGGGCTGCAAGGCTCGGGCAAGACGAGCGCGGCGGCGAAGCTCGCCCGCTGGTTCATCGAGCACGGCCGGCACCCGCTGCTCGTCGCCGCCGACCTGCAGCGCCCCGCCGCCGTCGAGCAGCTCCGCGTGCTCGGCCGCCAGGTCGGCGCGGCCGTCTTCAGCGAGTCGACCGACCCGGTCTCCGTCGCCCGCTCCGGGGTCGCCGAGGCGATCCGCGTCGGGCGCGACGTCGTCGTCATCGACACGGCCGGCCGGGTCTCGGTCGACACCGCCCTCATGGACGAGGTGGCCGCCGTGGCGCGGGCGACGTCACCCCGCTACACGTTCCTCGTCCTCGACGCGATGACCGGTCAGGACGCCGTCGCGACGGCGGTCGCCTTCCACGGCGCGCTGCCGCTCGACGGGGCGATCCTCACCAAGCTCGACGGCGACGCCCGGGGAGGTGCTGCCCTGTCGGTCGCCAAGGTCGTCGGCCGTCCGATCGCCTTCGTCTCGACCGGCGAGCGCCCGGCGGACTTCGAGACGTTCCGGCCCGACCGGATGGCGGGCCGGATCCTCGGCATGGGAGACGTGCTGTCGCTCGTCGAGCGCGCGGAACGTCTCGACGGCGACGCGACTGGACGGGCGATGGAGCGGATGCGGCGCGGTCGCTTCACCCTCGACGACTTCCACGAGCAGCTCCAGCAGATGAAACGGCTGGGCCCGCTCTCGGGGATCGTCGGGATGCTGCCGGGGCTCCCCAAGGAGATGCGCAACGCCGCCGTCGACGAGGGGAGCATCACGCGGATCGAGGCGGTCATCCGCTCGATGACGCCGGACGAGCGCAACGACCCGGCGATCATCAACGGGTCGCGCCGGACCCGGATCGCCACCGGCAGCGGGACGACGCCCGCCGACGTGAACGATCTCGTCAACCGATTCAAGGAGATGCAGAAGCTGATGCGATCGTCTGGGATGATGGCGCAGGCTCGCCCCGGCGGACGGCGCCAGAAACGCAAGGGTGGCAGGGTGACGCCCGCCAGCCGCTAGCTGGCGCGACCTCGGCGCCCGGACTTCGATCGACACCACAGAAAGCGAGAAAGACGTGGCCGTGAAGCTCCGCCTCAAGCGGATGGGAAAGAAGAAGCAGCCGACGTATCGGATCGTCGTGGCGGACAGCCGCTCGCCCCGGGACGGGCGGTTCATCGAGGCCATCGGGACGTACGCGCCGCGCGCGGAACCGTCGCTCATCGAGGTGGACAACGCCAAGGCCGTCGCCTGGTTGGTGAAGGGCGCGAAGGCGAGCGAGACCGTGCGCAAGATTCTCGAGATCTCCGGCGCGTGGGGCGAGTTCACGGCGGTGAAGCCTGCGAAGCCCGCGAAGCCGGCGCGCAAGAAGAGCGAGGCGGCCAGGAAACGGGCCGCGGCGAGAAAGCCCACCAAGACGGCGGCGAAGAAGGCGGCGAAGAAGGCGGAAAGAGAGCCGACGAAGAAGCGGGCCGCGACCGTCGAGGCGCCCGCCGAACCCGAGGCGACGCCCGATGCCGCGGAGGCGACGCCGGATGGCGTCGAGGACAACGCTGAGACGACCGCCGTCGTCGACGGCGGGAATGACTGAGGAACCAATGGCTTCGGACACGCCAATTTTCGAAGGACCGGACTTCGGCTCGATCGACGACGCCGACGACGTCGACCTCGCCGATGACGCCGACCTCGTCGACGATTCCGATGACGTCGAGGTCGACACCGACGAGACCGAAAACGACGAGGAGGGCGGGTACACCGCCGGCACGTTGTCCGACGACGACGCCGGCAACCGGGTCTCGGGCGGTGTCGCGCGCTCGGTCCTCGAGCACGTCGCCCGGTCCATCGTCGACGATCCGGACGCCGTCGTCGTGAGGGCCGACTCGGGGCGCAACGGCACGCGGTTCGACCTGCACGTCGCGCCCGGCGACATGGGGCGGATCATCGGCAAGCGCGGCCGGGTCGCGCAGGCGCTGCGCGTGCTCGTCCGTTCGGCGGCGGCCCGCGACGGATCGGACGCCTCCGTCGACATCGTCGACTGACCGGCGCGCACATGGCGCTCCTCGAGGTCGGCAGGGTCGTGAAACCCCACGGGCTCGCCGGCGAGGTCGTCGTCGTCTTCGTCTCGAACCGGCCGGAGCGGCTCCAGCCCGGCTCGCGGTTCACCGTCCTCGCGGACGGGGCCGGGCCGGTGCCGGAGGAGCTCACCATCGCGGCGGTCCGGCCGCAGCGGAGGTGCCACCTCGTCACCTTCGAGGGGGTCACCGACCGTGATGGTGCGGAGCACCTGCGCGGTGCCGTGCTCGCCGCCGAGCCGCTCGCTGACGAAGCGGCGCTGTTCGTTCACGAGCTCATCGGCGCCGAGGTCGTCGACACCGCCGGCGTCGTGCGCGGCACGGTGACCGCGGTCGAGGCCAATCCGGCGAGCGACCTCCTCGTCGTCGACGGGTCGCATCTTGTCCCGGTCCGCTTCGTCGTCTCCCACTCGCCCGGCCGGGTCGTCGTCGACGTTCCCGAGGGGATCTTCGGGTGACGGCGGACGGGGACTCGCCCCCCGGCCGGCGCGCCGTGGCATCCGCGCTGCGCGTCGAGGTGCTCACGATCTTCCCCGAGCTCGTCTCGAGCTACTGCGCGGGGTCGATCTTCGGGCGGGCGATCCGCGCCGGCACCGTCGAGGTCACCGTGCACGACCTCCGGATCGGCGCGACCGACCCTCACCGCTCGGTCGACGACGCGCCCTTCGGCGGCGGCGCTGGGATGGTGCTCGCCCCCGGGCCGGTATTCGCCGCCGTCGAGGCGATCGCCCCGCTCCGCCCGCTCTACCTCCTCAGCCCCGCCGGACGACGGCTCGACCAGGGCCTCGTCGAGGAACTGCAGACGAAGGGGGAGTTCTCGCTGCTCTGCGGCCGCTACGAGGGGGTCGACCAGCGCATCGCCGACCACCTCGTCGACGGCGAGATCTCGCTCGGGGACTTCGTGCTCGCTGGAGGGGAGCTCGCCGCCCTGGCGGTCGTCGAGGCCGTCGCGCGTCTCGTGCCGGGCGTGGTCGGCAACTCGGCGTCGCCCGCCGAGGAGAGCTTCACGACTGGGCTGCTCGAGTACCCGCAGTACACGCGTCCGGCGGTGTTCCGGGGCTGGGGGGTTCCCGAGGTCCTGCGCGGTGGCGATCACGCCGCCGTGGCCGCCTGGCGGCGCGCCGCGGCGCTTGCCCGCACGATCGAGCGCCGACCGGACCTCATCGAGGCCCGCGGAGGCCTCGATGAGGACGAGGTGCGGCTGCTCACCGAGCACGGCTATCCTTTAGACGCTGCAACGCCGCTCGCGACCTCGGTTCGCGCGCGGCGGCGCGCCCCCGCGAAGGAGCCCGACCACGATGAACCCCACCGACCTCGTTGACCGCGCGACGCTGCGCGACGACATCCCCGACTTCCGCCCCGGTGACACGGTGAAGGTGCACGTCCGCGTGGTCGAGGGCAACCGTGAGCGGATCCAGATCTTCCAGGGTGCCGTGATGCGCCGCCAGGGCTCCGGGGCGCGGGAGACCTTCAGCGTGAGAAAGGTGAGCTTCGGCGTCGGCGTCGAGCGGACGTTCCCCGTCCACTCGCCGATCCTCGCCAGGATCGAGGTGGTGTCCGAGGGCGACGTCCGGCGCGCGAAGCTGTACTACCTGCGCGACCGGGTCGGGAAGGCCGCGAAGATCAAGGAGCGTCGCGCCACGCGCTGAACCGGTGATCGGAGGCTGGCGGATGAGGAGCCGACGTTGAGCGCCGAAGAGGACCTGGACCAGTTCGAGGCGGAGATCGAGCTCGCGCTGTACCAGGAGTACCGCGCGGTGCTGCCGATGTTCCGCTACGTCGTCGAGACCGAGCGCCGCTTCTACCTCGCGAACGAGGTGACGGTGACCCCCCACGAGGGTGCCGGGGCGACGCACTTCGAGGTCGAGCTCGGTGACGCCTGGGTGTGGGACATGTACCGCCCCGCCCGCTTCGTTGCGTCGGTGAAGGTGGTCACCTTCCGGGACGTGAACGTCGAGGCGCTGCCCGAGAAGGAGATCTGAGGCCCGACCCGGGGACCCGCGCCACCTAGAGCGGGTCGGTCGCGACCTTCGCGTCGTCGGCGACGTTCTCGGTCCAGCCCCGACCGTCCCAGTAGCGCATGGCGTGCCGGCCGGTGACGTCGGCGTACCAGCCGAAAAGCGGTGGCTGACCCGACCCGTCGTCGGGGGGCGCGAACGCCGGCGCGATCGAGCTCGGCCCCGGGGCGATCTCGATCGGCGGGATGGTGTCGGTCGCCGTGGCCCGCGAGCCGCCGAAGGCGAACTCGCTCCTCGCCGGCTGGGGGCCCACAGGGGTCGGGCTCGGGCGGGGCTGCGGACGCGTCGTGAACTCGGCGACGAGCTCGAGGATGATTCCGAACGGCTGGAGGATCGCGCAGACGAAAGCCCAGACGATCGAGGGGAGCCGCCACGGGGTGACCCCGCGCATCATCTGGTGCCGCGTCGAGATGCGGTAGCCGAGAACCGCGAATACCACGGCGAAGACTGCCGAGAGTGCGAGCTCACCGCTGCTGCCGCCGTATCCGAAGGAATTGAGGCCAACCGCCCCGTTCACGAGGTTTCTCCGTCGCCTGTGCGTCGTCTGTGCGCGCGCCGCTCTCCCCGATTCTACCGTCCCGGTCGGTGTTTCCTGGCCGGTCCTCCCGGCGAAGATGCGCCTACCAGCCCAGTTCGCGCGTCGCGCGCCGCTCCCAGCACGATCCGTGCCAGTGGCGGCGCTCCGACGGGTCGGCGAGCGGGACGACGACGACGTGGCCGACGCCCGGGGCGATCTCCTGCCGGCAGCCCGGGCAGCGGTAGGGCTTCAGGGCGGCGTGGGGCTGGATCGACCGGATCTCGGCGGTCCGCCCGGTGAGCGGGTCACGGACGAACACGGCGGGGACGTGTCGCGAACCTTTCGAGCGCGGACGGGCCACGGGGCATTATCGCCGCCGCGAACCCGCGACCGGGCGCATGCCCTCCCGATTCGCTACAACGTCGGGGTGGGCATCGTGACGGTGGGCGTCCGGTTCTGCCTCTCCGCGCCCGAGGGTTCCGGCCCGTCGCCTGACGGTGACGTGAGTGCCGTCGTGCGCCTGGCGGTGGCGGCCGAGCGGGCGGGCGCCGACGCCGTCCTTGTCGACCGTGGCCGCGGGCCCGTCGACCCGTTCGTCGTCCTCGGTGCGCTCGCGGCCGTGACGGACCGGGCGCTCCTCGGCTGGGTCGCGACGCCGGTCGACGAGCGACACCCCGCGGTGCTCGCGAAGACCGTCGCCGCGCTCGACGTGTGCTCGGCGGGCCGCGCGCTGGCCTGCCTCGGGGCCGGCGCCCGGCGACCCCGAGGCGGCCTCGACGAGCTCGGGGAGGCGCTCGACGTCGTCCGTTTGATGCTCGAGGTGCCGGCTCCGACGTACGCCGGACGGCACTTCTCGGTGAGCGGCGCCTGGAATGAGCCGCGTTCTCGGCGCACGACCCCGGTGCCGGTCGGCGTGCTCGTTCCGGCCGTTCACGGGGCGCCGCCCTTCGCAGCGGGCGATCTCGTCGACGTCGCCGTCCGGCACGCCAACTGTTGTTTCGTCGAGTTCGGCGCGGGCGACCGCCGTCAGCGCGACGTCACGCGCCGGATCGCGGTGCCCAACTTCCCGGTCGTCGCGATCGTCGGGGTGGGTAAGGACGCTTCACCCGGCGCCGTCGCGCGCGCCGCGGCGCGCGCTCTCGATCACGGTTGCGGCGGCGTGGTCCTCGACTGGCGGCGCGCGCCGACGCCCGGCTTCGTCACCGAGACCGTGGCGGCCGTCGGCGCGGTCGTGCGGCGTGACGTCATCGCGTGACGCCCGGTTTCAGCCCTTGATCGTCGAGGTGATGAGTTTCGCCATCGCCTTGGCGCCGATCCCACCGATCACCATGTGGACGCCGTCGGATCCGAACCAGTCGGGATTCGCGTCGGCGAGCGCGTTGAAGTTCGCGAGCCGGGCGTTGGCGTACTTCGGCACCTCCTGCTCGAGCACCGCGTTCACCGACTGGGACCAGCTGTAGCTCGGCGGGAGGTGCACCGTCACGAAGACGACGAGCGAGGCCTTGGCGAGGACGGCCATCATCGCCTGGAACTGGGAGTCCGTGATCGGTCCGTTCGTGCCGAGGTCGATCACGACGGTCGCACCGAGCTTGTCCTCCGCCTTCAGTTGCGCGGCGAGCGCGACGCCTGCGTCCCACTGGCGGCTCACCTCGGTCTCGATGTCGATGCCCGGGATGTCGGCCGCGAGATCGGGTGCGGCGTCGAGCATGACCGAGTCACCGATCGCCGTGACGTGGCCGGCGACGAAACCCGGTGCCGTCGTCGTGGTCGTCGTGGCGGGCACGGTCGTCGTCGGACCCGGGCCCGTGCCCCAGACACAGGCGATGTAGCGGACCTTCTTGCCGTCGACCGTGTGGAACCGGAAGCGCTTGTAGTAGTGCGCGCGGCAATGTCGGGCGCTCCCGAGCGGATAGGGCGGGTGCGAGGCGGCCGATGCGGCCGGGCAGGTCGCGGCGGGCAGCGCGAGCAGGAGCGCGACGGCGAGGACGGGCACCGGCTTTCTCGATGACGGCATGTTCACGCTCGGGCCTCGCGATCTCGTCGGTGCCGCTTTGCGTGCGAGCGTAGCCAGGCCCGTCGGGGTCCGGCGGGCGTCACGATGCTCTCGTGTCTTCGGCGACGCCCGCTGCCCGGTTGCCTCGGCGCCGACCCGGCGGGCGCGCGACCATCCCGGGACGGGCGAAGCTCTGGTGCGGGGGGTGCGGCGAACAGAGGGGACGGCTCAGCCGCCGACCCGCCCCCTAGGGGTCGATCTCGTCGGCGAGCAGCGCGGCGTAGACGCCGGCCGCCTTCCTCGTCTCGGGACCGCCGACCGTCGCGACCTTCTTGTCACCGATCATCGCGATCGGCTGGATGCCGCGCAGCGTCGAGGAGAGGAAGGCCTCGTCGATGTCGGCCGTGACGAAGCGGGAAAGTGGCACGTCGCGCTCCGCGCCACCGTGCCTCTCGAGCACGAGGGCACGGGTCACGCCCTCGAGCAGGCCCGAGGACGGCGGGGGCGTGAGAAGCTCACCGTCGACGACGACGAAGACGTTCGAGCCGGTCCCCTCGCAGAGCATGCCGGCCGTGTTGCCGAAGATGGCCTCGTCGGCGCCGACCTCGTGCGCTCGTTCGAGCGCGAGGGCGTTCTCGGCGTACGACGTCGTCTTCAGCCCGAGAAGCGCGCTGTGCTCGTTGCGGGGCCAGGGGACGACGAGCACCGAGGACGGTTCGTCGAAGGACTCGAACGGGTCGGCGGCGACGACGAGCGTCGGCGGTTCGGTCCCCCGTCCCGAACCGAGCGGCCCGGACCCGGAGGTGACGGTGATCCGGATCCGCCCGAGGGAGAACTCCGCCGTGTCGACGACGGCGGCGACCGCCCGGGCGATGTCGTCCGAGGGGACCGGGGTGATGCCCAGTCCGCGCGTCGAGTGTTCCAGACGGGCGAGGTGCCGGCTCAGTGCGAAGGCGTGTCCTTCGTGGAGCAGGATGGTCTCGAAGACCCCGTCACCGACGACGAGTCCGTGGTCGAACACCGAAACGGTCGCGTTCTCCTGGGAGACAAGAGCGCCATTGACGTAGACGAGTGGCATGGCTCCTACACTACGGGGTTCCTCGTGTTAGAGAAAAACGGCCTTTCGAGCGGTTTCGGTCCGACAAACGTCGCGCGCAAGTGGACCGCGTTCGGGCGCCTCAGATCTCTTCGATCTCCTGGTTCTCCTGGAGCGAGGCGTACTCGCCGGTGTCCGCCGTGAGCTCCTCGCGCACGATCTCGATGTCCTCGCGGTGGGTGATCCCGATACAGCGGGCCCCGGTGTTGACGACGCGCACGTTGACGGTGCCCTGCGCGACGAGGTCGCCGATCACCTTGGGAAGAAGGAGCTCGTGCTCGTCGGTCCCAGGATCGAACTCGGCGAGTGCGGCGTCAAGATGGTCGAGGATCCCGGGGTGGAACCCCCAGAGGTTCATCGAGACCCGCTCTGATCCCGGCAGGAGCCGCGGTTGCGGCTCGGGCGCCCGCTCGTCGGTGGCGATCGGCACGGCGACGAAGCGTCCGTCCTCGAGCAGCGTCACCTGGTGTTCGGAGATCCGGACGAGGAACCCGCCGCCGTCGGCCTCGCACAGGCCGCGTTTCACCGTCGCGTCGGTGAGCACGGTGCGCACGAGCTCGTAGGCGACGAGGACGTGGGTGTCGTTGGCGGTGCCCGTGCGGAAATGGTCGAGGACGACCCGCAGCGCCGCCTCGCCGTAGATGTCGTCGGCGTTCGCCACCCCGAACGGGCCGCGGATCACGGGTCGTGCCGCGGCGACGGCCTGGGCCGTGCCGGGGATCGGTGGCTGGCAGACGAAGTCGACCGGGAGGGAGGCGGGCCACCGAGCGCCGACGTGGCGCTCCATCTTGGCGCGGATCTCCTCGCGCACAATGAGCACGACGCCGTCGTACCCGCAGGATGCGGCGGCACGCGCCGTATAGTCCATAATGGCTTCGTCGTGAGGCCCGACCGGGGCGAGCTGCTTCAGGCCCCCGTAGCGGGTGCCGTGACCGGCCGCGAGGATGACGAGCTGCACTGCGCGATCCTAAGTCGTGGCCACGCGGCGGTGGTAGGAACCGGATGGGCGCGGACAAGGAGTCGTGATGGCGATGACAGGTGGAGGAGGCCAGTCGGAGGGCGCTGTGCCTGAGTCCGGGAACGCCCCGGCCGGCTCGGCGCCGACCGCGACCGAGAAGCCGGCGACCGCGCAACTCCCGCCGGAGGAACTCGAGAGCCGCCGCGCCGCCCTCGCCGAGCTCATGGAGCTCATGAGCGAGGCCGTCCAGCAGGATGGAGGCGACCTCGTGCTCTCCGGCGTCGACTACGAGCAGGGAATCGTCGAGGTCGAGCTGCAGGGGGCCTGCGGATCCTGTGCGATCTCTTCGATGACGCTGCGATCGGGTGTCGAGCGGATGCTGAAGGAACGCCTCAGCTGGGTGCGCGAGGTGCGGGGCGAGGTCGACGAGTCCCTCGACTACCACGAGAGCGCGTCACTCGGGCGCGGCGCGTACGTGCCGAAGTACTACTAGGAACCACGCCGCGGGTAGACCCAGCATGCCGCTGGCTCAGAGGCTGCGCGGTCAGGTGGTTGCATCGCGCTTCGTCAACCGCGGGGACGCTCCGATCTCGGCGTCTAACGCCTTTTCCCAGCGTGGCATCGGGTGGGTGAGCCAGCCGACGAGTCCCGCTGCCACGAAGAGCAAGGCTCCCCACCTGTAGCCGTAGGCGCAGGAGATGCACCCGAGGGCGATCAGCCGGAGAGCAACAAGAACGCGCACAGCCGCAACGCCTTTGACGTGGCGCCGTCCAAACCTCGAAACGCGGCGTCTAATGCACCGCGGAACGGTCTTGGTCGATGCCTGCATCGGACCGTATCCCTGGTGTCGGAGTGCCCGGTTGTGGGACTCCTGTTCGATCGTCTCGGCTTTCGCGCCGATCCGCGCAGCCTCTCAGCGCATCAACTGCCGCAGCGACCGGTAACCGATGGTCGCCAGGCCGTTCGTCTCGTCGAGACGGCTGAGTGCTCCCTGGGATTCGAGCAAGGTGGCGTCGGTGATCCGTGCCTGCCAGTCGACGGCGGAGGCGCGCAACTCCGGCGTGTCGAGTGCCGGCGCGGCACGCACCTCGGTGACCCCCGGCGGGACGAGGTCGAGGTCCGACGCGTCCCCGGTGAATGTCGATATCGGCAGGACTCGGTCCGGGGCGAGGACGCCCCGTTCGACCGCGAGTTCACGGAACGGGAAGCCCACCCGCCTTCCTCCTCGGGGCCCGGGAGGCGCACCGGGAGCCGGAGCTCGTCTGCGAGTTCGAGGTAGGCGTCGAAGAACTCCGGCTTCAGCTCCACCCCGCCGAGGTACGCGTCGAGATGGGTCACGTCGAATCCCCACAGGATCGACCGGTCGATCTGGGCGCGCCACTCGTGCCGCACCTCGTCGAGGTCGGCATGCTCCCAGACGTCCTCAACGGTCCGGGGGAAGCCCCCTTCGCCGTCGAGCAGCGACGGGGCGTGCGTGATCGGTCCCCAGCGATAGAGCTCGTGCTCGGCGTTCAAGGTGAGGTGGACCCCGACGTCCTCGCCGCGATAGGCCTGGACGGCGCCCCGTGACCAGGGGGCGGGGACCATCAGCGAGGCGGACGTGGCGACACCCTGACGCAACGCGCCGTAGATCGCGACGTTCGCCGCGTGCAGGAAGCCGAGATCATCGCACGTGACGATCACGACGCGCGCGTGCGGCGCCAATCCGAGCCGCGCGGTGAGTGAGGGCATCGGTCCGGCAGCGGTCCCGGCCCGGTCAGTCGCCGATCCGGCTCTGCAGCGAGGCGTCGCGCGCCCGCACGTCGCGCGCCAACTGTTGTTGGAACTCGACGACGGCCCCGGCGACGCGTTCGTCGGCGATGCCGATCATGCGCGCGGCGAGCAGTCCGGCATTGCGCGCGCCGTCGATCCCGACGGTCGCCACCGGCACGCCGCGGGGCATCTGCACCATCGAAAGCAGCGAATCGAGCCCCGAGAGCGCGGGGAGCGCGATCGGCACGCCAATCACCGGAAGCGACGTGGCCGCGGCGAGCACGCCGGCGAGGTGTGCCGCGCCACCCGCCCCCGCGATGATGACCTGGATGCCGCGGGCGCGGCAGTCGCGCGCGTACCCCAGCGCGTCGTCAGGCGTGCGGTGTGCCGAGAGGACGCGCATCTCCCACGGGATGCCCAGCTCGTCGAGGGCTTCGGCGGCTTGGCGCATCACCGCTTCGTCGGAGTCGCTCCCCATCACGATCGCGACGCTCATCGGTCATCCACCTTACGGCGGGGAAGGTCGCGGCGTCCGACGACGCCGACGGTGCGGCGCGCCGTCGCCGGGCGGCGGCCTAGTCGCGGTCGCCGAGGGGAGCGAGCCGCTTCCCGACCAACCCGAGCACCCGCCCGATCGCCATGCCGCCGACGACGTCCGAGGCGTGGTGGATACGGACGTAGACCCTGCTCGTGGCGACGACCAGCGCCGTCGCGAAGTACAGGGGCGCCAGCCGCTCGTCGCCGTCCGAGAGCAACGTCGCCCCGCAGAAGGCCGCAGTGGCATGTCCGGAGGGGAAGCTCGAGGACAGCGGTTGACGCAGTGGCAGGGGGTGGTCGCGATTGTTCACCGGTCGATGGCGGCGCACGAACGACTTCATGACGACGTTCACGAGAAACGACTCGACACCAGTCGCGACGATCGCCCGCAGCGCCGCCTTCTCGTGGGTGCGACCGCCGCGCCACGAGCGCAGGAGCGCGAAGACAACCCAGATCAACCCGAATTCGCCGAGCGCGGAAGCGGTGTAGAAGACCCTGTCGGCAACGGGGTTCCCGCGGATGTGATCGAACAGCGCGTCGACACGCTCATCAAAGTTCGCGACGAGCTGGTTTGCCATCGCGGCCCGAGGTTAGTCGGGCCGCTACGCGGTCGCTTCGTTCGTCGCGGGTGCCGCACCCGCGAATGCCGGGCAGAGCGGCTGGAATCCGCACGTCTTGCACAGAGCCGAGGGACTCGGGCGGAAGTCCTCGGCCGTGCACGCGCGGCCAATCGCCTCCCAGACCGCAAGGGCGCGCCGGCGAACGCCGCGCATTCCCTGATCCGTCGGGGACTCGACGAGGACGACCTCGTCGCGCAGGTACATGAGGCGGACCTCTTTCGGGCGGGTGCCGAGCACCTCCTCGCAAAGCATGGCGTAGAAGTACACACCGGCGAGGCTCGAGCGCGACCGCTCGGACAGCGGCGCCCGTCCGGTCTTGTAATCGACGACCGCGAGCTGCCCGCCACCGAGATCGTCGAGGCGGTCGATGATCCCGCGCAATTCCACGCCTTCGAGGGTCGCGTGCAGGTCGAGCTCGAGTCCGATGTCGTGCACCGTCGTCGGGTCCTCGAGGGAGAAGTACCGCTCGACGAGCTCCGCCGCGTCGTCGAGCAGGCGGCGCGAGGCGGCGTCGTCAAGCGCCAGCCCGGTGAACTCCTCCGAGTCCGAGATCTCGTCCCACGCCGCGGTGAGCGACTCACGCGCCCGCTCCCGGGTCCGTTCGGGGCCCTGGGAGGAGCTGAAGAGGAGCTCGAGCGCTTTGTGCACGAGCGTGCCGCGCACCTGCTGGACGGAGGACGGCTCGGGGAGCCGGTCGATGTGCGCGTATCGGAAGGCGAGCGGGCACTGCACGAAACGGGCGAGCTTCGAAGGAGACAGGGTGCTCGGCGGGGAAAGGGGCATCGCTGTCTTGAGGCTACGCCCCGGCTGTGTCTACCGCCGACAGGAAAGCCGCGGCGACCACCGCCGGGGCCTCGCACGGGCCGGAGTGGCCGAGCCCGGTGAACTCCTCGACAGCACCGTTGACCAGCCTCTCGGCGATCGTGCCGGCTGCGGCCGCCGAGAGCACGTTCGACGCCGATCCCCGGGCGATCGTCACCGGACAGCTGATCGCGCCGAGCCGCCCGTAGATCTCGAAGTGCCGGGCCGCCTCGTAGATGCGCGCCTCGTTCTCGGGTGGGCAGGCGAGTTCGACCGAGCCGTCGGGCAGGTCGACGAGGCCGCCCTCGAGGTAACCGGCGAGCGCGTCGGGGTCCCAGTTCCTGAAGTGCGGGTTCTCGCGGAAGCGGTCGGCCGCCTCGGACCGGGACGCGAACACCGCCCGGCGGCGACGCGTGACCTCGGCGATCCCGCCGTCGGGTGGGTCGGGCACCTCCGGGGCGAAGACGATCGACTCGTAACAGAACAGGCGGGCGAAGGTGCCCGGCCTCCCGGCTTCGGCACCGAGGATCGCCGTCGCGCCGAGGGAATGGCCGACCGCGACGGGGTTGTGCAGTTCGAGTCTGTCCACTGCGGCGCGCACGTCGTCGACGAAACCCGCCCAACCGAAATCGGGCGGCGCCGACGACGCGCCATGTCCGCGCAGATCGAGCGCCCAGCACGCGAAGCGCGCCGAGAGGTGTCGAGCGAAGGGGCGGAGACACAGGCCGTTTACGCCAGCACCGTGGACGAGCAGAGCGGGTTGTCCTTCGCCACCAAGGTCATGGGCGACGAGCTCGACCCCATCGGTGCTCGTGAACCTCACGGTCGACACGCGGGCACGCTACCGCCGACGGGTGCGCAATCCGCCCTTCGGGAGGACCGCCGTCCCGGGTCGAGTACAACTAGGGACGTGCAACACCTCCTCACCGAATCGGGCTACGCCGCGCTCATCCTTCTCGCCTTCGCCGAGGCCTGCTGCGTGCCGATCCCGTCGGAGGTCACGTTCGGGTTCGCGGGCGTGCTCGCTGCGTCGGGCCGGCTGAATCTCGCGCTCGTGCTCATCGTGGGCGTGGCGGCCGAGCTCGCCGGGTCGTCGACAGCCTTCGGCGTCGGACGGATCGGCGGCCGGCCGCTCGTCGAACGGCTTGGGCGGTACGTCCTCCTCACCTCGAGGGATCTCGACCGCGCCGAGCGCTGGCTGTCGGGGAGGGGCGAGTTCGCCGTGACGGTCGGCCGCGCCATGCCCGTTGTGCGCGCGTTCACGTCGATCGTCGCCGGGACGGCCGAGATGCCGATCTGGCGCTTCGAAAGCTTCAACTTCATCGGCACCGTCATCTACACGAGCGCTTTCGCCGCGGTCGGTTACGAGATCGGCAACGAGTGGAAGCGCATCGCGCACGACTTCTCGATCGCCGGCTACGTGCTCGCGGCGCTCGTCGTCGTTGCCGTGGCGGCGTTCATCGTCGTGAGGGTCCGAGAGTTCCGCCGTGAAGGGCGCCTGGCGGGTGTGACTCCCCGAGCGTCGAAAGATGAGGGGGACGCCGCGGTCCGCTAGGAGAGGCTCCCGCACCCGCCCGGGCGCCGGGCCGGGCCACCCGCTTCCGCGCCGCGAGCTGCGCGGCGCCGCGCTAGTCCGTGACGAGCGGAGCCTCGAAGCTCATCTCGGTTCCCGATGCGGCACCTGGCGCGATCGTGAACGTTCCTCCGAGGATCTTGGCGCGCTCGGCCATGTTCGTGAGGCCCCTGCTCGCGGGGCTCGACTCGGTCGGCAGACCGATGCCGTCGTCGGCGACCGTGAGCCGGAGCCGGTGGTCCGCGACCTCGAGGCCGACATGGACCCGGCTGGCGTGCGCGTGGCGGGCGACGTTCGTCAGGGCCTCACGCAATACCGCGAGCATGTGCCCGGTGACGTGCTCGCTCACCTCGGTATCGATCGGGCCGGAGACCGAGACGGATGGTTCGAAGCCCAGGCTGCGGACGGATTCGGCGCACAGCTCCGCCACACGTGTGCTCGGGCTGCGTCGGCTGACCGGGAGGGGCTCGAGGGCGAAGATCGCGGTCCGGATCTGGCGGATCGTGTCGTCGAGGTCGTCGACCGCGGTGTGGATCACCCGCAGCGCCTCCGGGGTGTGAATCATCCGGATCGTGCTCTGCAGTGACAGGCCGGTCGCGAACAGCCTCTGGATCACGGTGTCGTGGAGGTCGTGCGCGATCCGGGCGCGCTCGGCCGCGACGCCGAGCTCGCCCACCTTGGCGTGCAACCGGGCGTTGTCGACGACGGTCCCGGCGGCCAGCGCGAGGGCCTGCAGGATGTCGCCGTCCTCCTCGGTGAACTCGTCGACGTCGATCTTCTCGGTGAGGTAGAGGTTGCCGAAGATCTCCCCATGGACGAGGATCGGCACCCCGATGAAGGAACGCATCGCCGGATGGTGGGCGGGGAAACCGACCGAGGCGGGGTGTTTCGTCAGGTCGGCGAGGCGCAGCGGGTGTTCGGTGTCGAAGATCATCCCGAGAATGCCGTCACCGCGCGGCAGGTGGTCGATTCGTTCAACCTCCTCGGAGGTGAACCCGACATTCACGAACTGGGCGAGGCGTCCGGAACCGGGCTCGATCACGGCGAGCGCCCCGTAGCGGGCGTTGACGAGCTGGCGGGCCTGTTCGACGATGTCGCGGAGCGCGGCGTCCAGGTCGAGGTCGGCTTCGAGGACGAGCACGGCCTCGAGCAGCTGTTGGAGACGTTGCGCGTCGGACACCCGCCGATACGGCATTGCCCAAGCGTGCCACGTGGACCGCCTGGCCACGAAGCGTCGCAACTTTGTGCGATTTGGCGGGACCTTTGACTCTGACCCCGCTCGGGGGGCCGAGCGCACAGTTACCAGGTGGGAATCCGAATCATTGTCGTCGACGACAATGCCGCGGTCCGGCAAAGCATCCGGGAACTCCTCGCCAACGAGGAGGACTTCGAGTGCGTCGGCGAGGCCGCGACGATGGGGGACGCGGAGCTTCTCGTCGAGCACGCGCGCCCGGACGTCGTCGTCCTCGATGTCCGCCTCCCCGATGGCGACGGCGTGGACCTATGCCGGACGATCCGGTCGCACTATCCGGGGACGGCCTGCGTCATGCTCACCGCCTACACCGATGGCGACGCGCTCGTCGCCGCGCTCCTCGCCGGGGCGGCCGGTTACTTCCTGAAGCAGATCCGTGGTGGCGATCTCGTCTCGTGCATCCGGACGGTCTCCGCCGGGAGACAGTTCCTCGACAGTGCCCTCATGGGCCATTCCCTCGCCTCGCTCGGCACTGGGTCGCAGTACGACCTCGACGCGACGGATCTCTCGATCGTGCGTGGCGTGCTCGAGGGTCTGTCGAACGCCGAGATCGCCGCGGAGCTCTCCCTTCCGGAGGCGACCGTTGGTACCCGGCGTTCGCTCTGCTTCGACAAGGTGCGGCAGCACAGCACGCGTTGATCCCGGGCGTGCGCGCGATGCCTCGAGCGACGCGGTCGCCGCATCCGGGTTAACGTCCGCCATCGTTGCTCGAGCGGTGCCGCCAGCGCCGCCTAAAGCAGATAGATCAAGCGTTACACGGTCTCAGGAAGAGATTCCGGGTATCGCGGCGGTGCATGGTGGCAATTGCGACATCGACCGACACGGCGATGCACCGGCGGCGGAGCGTCGACTGGTCGACCCGTCGGGCTGCGCAGAGCGCGAGATTTCACGCGCCGCGCGTCGTCGTGTTCGGCCGAACTAGGGCCCTTCCGGTCAGAGCGGGCGACGGGAATCGAACCCGCATGACCAGCTTGGAAGGCTGGAGCTCTACCATTGAGCTACGCCCGCGCGCCTTCGGAGTGTAGTTGTGCGCGTTCGGCAACGAATGATTCGCACGTGGCGTGGTCGGGAATCGGCTGGGCACCCCCTCACGGTGCTGTTAAGGTCGCCAAGCCATGTCTGTGGCTCTCGGTTTTGATGTCGGCGGGACGAAAGTCCTCGCTATCGCCGTCACCGGTGACGGCGATGTCGTCAACGAATTCCGCGTGAAATCGTCGAACTCGCAGCGTCGGCTTCTCGATTCCCTCGAGGGCGCGACGGCGACGCTCGTCGAGTCGCTCGGACCCCGCTCCGAGGAGCTCGTCGGGATCGGTGTCGGTGTGCCGGGGCTGCTCGACAGGAACGGGGTCTTGAACGAGGTCCCGAATCTGCCGGCAGTGTCCGGGACTCCGATTAGGGCAGAGCTTTCCCGGCGACTCGGTCACGTGTTCGAGCGCCGCGAGCGATTCCGCCTCATCGTCGACAACGACGGGATGTGCTCTGCCGCCGGCGAGATCGCCTTCGGCGCCGCCCGGGGGCTGAGCGACGCGATCGTCATGACGCTCGGGACCGGGATCGGCGGCGGCATCATCGCCGGTGGTCAATTGCTGCGCGGCGGACGGGGCTTTGCCGGAGAAATTGGCCACATGGTCGTCGACGTTGACGGCCCGCTGTGCGGTTGCGGTCGACGCGGGTGCTGGGAGCAGTACGTCTCCGGCACCGGACACGCCCGCCTCGCGCGCACCGCGGCGTTGTCAGGCAAGGCGACACGCATCGTCGAGCTCGCGGGCGGGAACGCCGACGGGATCAAGAGTGAGCACATCTTCGAGGCCGCCCGGGCCGGTGACCTCGAGGCGTGGGGGATCGTCGACACGATCGCGCGCTACCTCGCGCTCGGGATCGCGAATCTCGTCGAGGTCCTCGACCCGCTGGCGGTGATCATCGGCGGGGGCATCATCCGTGACGGAGACCTGTTCATGCCCCTGGCGGAGAAGTACTTCGAGCAAACACGCCGTGGATCTGGTGAGCGGTCCGTGTCGCTGTGTTCCGCCGAGCTCGGTGACCGATCCGGCGCGATCGGCGCCGCGGCACTCGCCCTCGGTCTCGTCGTCTGATCCGAGTCGGGGAGGCGGGATTCGAACCCGCGACCTCCTGCTCCCAAAGCAGGCGCGCTAACCAAGCTGCGCCACTCCCCGCCTCTCCGATCGTACGGGAGGAAACGCAGGCGCGGATGATCCGTCGCCTTCCGGTGACCGTTGCCGCGGATCCGAGCCCTCGCGACCCCGATGCCCGCAGTCGCCGCCGCGGTTCCCACGACGCGGCCGGGCGCGATGGTGCGCTTCGAGGCCGGAATTTGCAGGCCAAAACGACCGGTAGACTCCGGGGTCCATATGCGTACCTCCGTCGAACCCATGGACAAGAACCGGTTCAAGCTCACCGTCGAGGTGGACGACGAGGAGGTGGCCAAGGCGGAGCGTGAGACGATCACCCGGCTGTCGCGCGAGGCGCGCATCCCGGGGTTCCGGCCGGGCAGGGTCCCCCGCCGACTGCTCGAGGCCCGTCTCGGACCGAAGACGATCCGTGAAGAGGCGCTGCGCGAGGTCCTGCCACGCCTGTACGGCGAGGCGGTGAAGGAGACCGAGCTCGACGTGATCGCGGCGCCGCAGATCGACATCACCTCCGGAGAGGAGTCCGGGCCCGTCGCCTTCGACGCCGTCGTCGAGGTACGGCCCGAGGTGGCGATCCCGGGTTACGAGGGACTCGTCGTCACGGTGCCGAACCCGCTCGTCACCGAGGCCGACATCGACGCGCAGATCGACCGGATGCGCGAGCAGTTCGCCTCGCTCACCGAGGTCGGTCGTCCGGCCCGCGACGGTGACGTCGTGACGCTCGACGTGCACGGCAGCCGTGACGGGAAGCCAGCCGAAGGTCTCGTCGCCGACGACCTCGTCTATCAGGTGGGGTCCGGCGGTATCGCGCAGGGGGTCGATGAACGCCTGGCCGGCGCAAAGGTCGGCGACATTTTCGAGATGGACGCCAACGACGCGCCGGGTGGGCCGGCGCAACTCCGCCTGCTTGTGAAACAAGTGCGCGAGAAGGTCCTGCCCGCCCCCGACGACGAATTCGCCTCCGACGCTTCGGAGTTCGAGTCGCTCGCCGAGCTGCGCGCCGACTTGGCGTCCAAGCTCTCCGTCGCCAAGCGGCGCGAGGCGAATCTGCTGTTACGCGCCCGAGCGGTTGACGCACTGTGCGAACTCGTCACCGACGAGATCCCCCGGGCGCTCGTCGCCCGCGAATCCCAGCAGCTCCTCGAGGACTTCGTCGAGCGTCTGGCGGCCCAGCAGGTCCTGCTGTCGACGTACCTCGAGGTCACAGGGATCGACGAGCAACGGATGCTCGCCGATATCGAAGCCCAGGCGTCGAGGGAGGTCCGGGCCGACCTCGCGTTGCGTGCCCTCGTCGCCACCGAGCGCGTCGAAATCGACGAGTCAGAACTCGACGAGGAGATCGTCCACCTTGCCGGACACGCGGGACAAACCCCGGCGCAGGTGCGGTCGAGCATCGACCGGGGCGCTGGTCTTGACGGGCTACGATCGCAGCTCAGAAGGGCAAAGGCACTGAACTGGCTCATCGAGCACGTTGGCATCGTCGACGACGAGGGGAAGCCGATGGATCGGGCGACACTTCGGCTCGACGACGCCGACGGCAAAGCGGTGCACGACGAGCCAGACCAGGAAACATCGCCCGTCGAGGAGGCTGAGCTGTGAACGGGTACGACTATCTCGTCCCGACAGTCGTCGAATCATCGAGCAAAGGCGAGCGCGCCTACGACCTGTATTCGCGGCTGCTGCGTGATCGCATCATCTTCATCGGCACGCCGATCGACGACAACGTCGCCAATCTCGTTTCCGCGCAGATGCTGTTCCTCGAGTCCGAGGACCAGGACAAGGACATCAACATCTACATCAACTCGCCGGGCGGGGACATCACCGCGCTCTTCGCCATCTACGACACGATGAAGTACGTCCGCCCCGACAAGTCCACGTTCTGCTTCGGCCAGGCGGCTTCCGCCGCGGCCGTGTTGCTCGCGTCCGGCACGCGGGGCAAGCGATTCGCCTTGCCGCACGCCCGGATCCTGCTCCACCAGCCCTACGGGGGCGCGGCGGGGCAGGCGACCGACATCGAGCTGCAGGCGAAGGAGATCCTCCGCATGCGCGACATGTTGAACGAGATGCTCGCCGCCGACACGGGGCAGTCGATCGAAAAGATCCAGCACGACACCGATCGCGACTTCATCATGAGTGCGGCTGAAGCGCGCGACTACGGTGTGGTCGACGAGGTGATCACGAGCCGGGAGGCCATCGACGTGCTGTCGGCGGCCGGTGCCGCCTGACCGAGGGAGGGGACGTGGCCAAGTTCGGCGACGGCGGCGAGCTCGTGAAGTGCAGCTTCTGCGGGAAATCCCAGAAGCAGGTGAAGAAGCTCATCGCGGGTCCCGGCGTCTACATCTGCGACGAGTGCATCGAGCTTTGCAACGACATCATCGAAGAGGAGCTTTCCGAGACCTCCGAGGTCCGTTTCGAGGACCTGCCCAAGCCCCGCGAAATCTTCGACTTCCTGAACGACTACGTCATCGGGCAGGACCAGGCGAAGAAGATCCTCTCGGTCGCGGTCTACAACCACTACAAGCGCGTGCAGGCCGGCGCGCCTACCGATGCCGATGTCGAGCTCGCCAAGTCGAACATCTTGCTCCTCGGCCCGACCGGGTGCGGCAAGACCCTGCTCGCCCAGACGCTCGCGCGCATGCTCAACGTGCCGTTCGCCATCGCCGACGCGACCGCCCTCACCGAGGCCGGGTACGTCGGTGAGGACGTCGAGAACATCCTGTTGAAGCTCATCCAAGCCGCCGACTACGACGTGAAGAAAGCCGAGACGGGGATCATCTACATCGACGAGATCGACAAGATCGCGCGCAAGAGCGAGAACCCCTCGATCACCCGGGACGTCTCGGGGGAGGGCGTCCAGCAAGCCCTGTTGAAGATCCTCGAGGGCACGACCGCGTCGGTCCCCCCCCAAGGAGGGCGGAAGCACCCGCACCAGGAATTCATTCAGATCGACACGACGAACGTGCTCTTCGTCTGTGGTGGCGCGTTCGCCGGCCTCGACCGGCTCATCGAGTCGCGCATCGGACGCTCGGGGATCGGCTTCCGCGCCGAGATCCGCCGTCCCCGCCGCGACGACGAATCCCGGCTGCTGCTCGAGGTGCTCCCCGAGGACCTTCTGAAGTTCGGCCTCATCCCTGAGTTCGTCGGCCGCCTCCCGGTTATCGGGACGGTGTCGAACCTCGACCGTGAGGCGCTCGAGCGGATCCTCGTCGAGCCGAAGAACGCGCTCGTGAAGCAGTACCGCCGAGTGTTCGAGCTCGACGGCGTCGATCTCGAGATCACCGATGACGCGCTCGAATCGATCGCCGATCAGGCGCTGGTGCGGGGGACGGGTGCGCGGGGTTTGCGTGCGATCCTCGAAGAGGTGCTCCTGGAAGTGATGTACGACCTGCCGTCGCGCAGCGATGTCGGGCGGTGCGTCGTCAACAGGGACACCGTCCTCGAGCACGTCGCGCCGACCCTCGTGCCCCGGAGTGTCGACGAGAAGTCGGACCGCCCGCGTCGTGCGGCTTCCTGACCGCTCGCGCCCTGACCGCTCGCCGGACGGCGAGGCCACCGGATCTCGCAGCGAATCACTGGGAGAGGTGCTCGCCTGGCTCGACCGGCATATCAACCTCGAGGCCATCGAGCGTGGGGTCGCCGGGCGGGCCGCCGAGCCGACCCTCGAGCGCATCGCGGCGCTCATGGCCGCGATGGGCGATCCCGAGCGCTCGTTCCCGAGCATCCACGTCACCGGAACGAACGGCAAGACCTCGACGACGCGGTTGTGCACGGCGCTCGTCATGGCCCACGGCCTGTCGGTCGGCACCTACACGAGCCCGCACCTCGTCTCGCTGAACGAGCGGATCGCCTGGAACGGCGAGCCGATCGGTGACGACGAGCTATTCGACGTGCTCAGCCCGCTCGGCGCCCTCGAGGAGTTCATCCGGGCGGAGAACCCGGGGATGCTGGCGCCGACCTGGTTCGAGCTCATGACGGCGGCGGCGTACCGGTTCTTCGCCGACGTCGCGATCGACGCCGGGGTGATCGAGGTGGGGCTAGGCGGCCGCTACGACGCGACGAACGTCGCCGACGGCGCCGTCGCCGTCGCCACGAACGTCGAGCTCGACCACGTCTCGATCCTCGGCGGCACCCGGGCCGAGATCGCCTGGGAGAAATCCGGCATCGTGAAGCCGGGCTGTGTCGCCGTCGTCGGCGACGAGGACGACGACATCGTCGCGGTGTTCGAGGACGAGGCCCGACGGGTTGGTGCCGCCGCGTTCTGGCGCCGGGGGGTCGAGTTCGACTGCGTCGGCAACTTCGCGGCCCACGGCGGCCGCGTCGTCTCGGTGCGGACCCCGGGGGCCTCCTACGAAGACCTGTTCGTGCCGCTCTACGGCGCCCACCAGGGTGACAACGTGGCGATCGCCATCGCCGCGGCCGAGGCGTTCTTCGGCATGCCGCTCGACGCCTCTGTAGTCGCCGAGGCGCTCGGATCGGCCCGGGTCCCGGGCCGGCTGGAGGTGCTCGGCCGCCGACCGCTCGTCGTCCTCGACGGCGCGCACAACCCCGCCGGGGCGGCGGCGCTCGGCGCGGCGCTGGGCGAGGACTTCGGGGTGACCCGGCGGACCGTGCTCGTCTTCGGCTGTCTGAACGGCCGATCGCCCGGCGACGTCCTCGCCGCGTTGGGGCCCGCCCGGATCGCCCACGTCGTCGTCTGCACGCCGCCCTCGCTCCGGGGCCTGCCCGCCGCCGACGTCGCCGCCGCGGCGGCCGAGCTCGGGCTCGAGGCGAGCGTCGCCGACTCGGTCCCCGAGGCGCTCGCCGCGGCCCGCGGCCTGGCGAGCGAGGACGACCTCGTGCTCGTCACCGGGTCGCTCTACCTCGTTGGTGCGGCGCGGCGACATCTCACCAGGTAGGGTCGGCGCCGATGGATCGCACACTCGTCATCTGCAAGCCGGACGCCGTCGCCCGCGGCCTCGTCGGGGAACTCATCGGTCGCCTCGAGCGGAAGGGTCTCCGCATCATCGCCGCCCGGCTGTTGCTCGTCGACGCCGAGCTTGCCAAACGCCTCTACGAGGAGCACATCGAGAAGCCGTTTTTCGAGCAGCTCGTCGCTTTCATCACGAGCTCGCCCTCGCTCGCGCTCGTCGTCGAGGGGCCCCCGGACGTGTGGACCGTCGTGCGGAACCTGATGGGCCCGACCGACCCCGCCATGGCCCCGCCCGGCTCGATCCGGGGCGACCTTGCCAGCACGACGCCGGCGAACGTCATCCACGGCTCCGACGGACCCGAGGCCGCGGCACGCGAGATCGCGCTGTTCTTCCCCGAACTCGGCTAGCGACCAGCGCTCGCGGTCCGACGGGACCGGCAGGACGCCTTGTTCGGCCGCGGGCACTGCCCTAACCTGGGCGAACCGTCGCGTAGCGGGGAGCAGGCCAGTCATGAATGTCACAAGCTGGGGCGTCGCGGGTCGCGACATGGCGGTCGATCTCGGCACCGCGAACACCCTCGTGTACGTGCGCGGCAAGGGCATCGTCTTGAACGAGCCCTCCGTCGTCGCGATCAACGTCCTCGACGGCCAGCTGCTCGCCGTCGGCCATGAGGCCAAGCGGATGATCGGTCGGACGCCGAGCAACATCCAGGCGATCCGCCCTCTGAAAGACGGCGTCATCGCCGACTTCGAGATCTGCGAGATGATGCTCCGCTACTTCATCCGCAAGGTGCACCCGCGGCGGTTCTCCAAGCCCCAGATCGTGATCTGCGTGCCCTCGGGGATCACGGGCGTCGAGAAGCGCGCCGTCCAGGAAGCGGCGGAGTACGCGGGCGCGCGCCGCGCCTACATCATCGAGGAGCCGATGGCGGCGGCGATCGGCGCCGGGCTCCCGGTCCACGAGCCGACCGGGAACATGGTCGTCGACATCGGCGGCGGCACGACGGAGGTCGCCGTCATCTCGCTCGGCGGCATCGTGACGAGCCAGTCGATCCGCATCGCCGGTGACGAGCTCGACCAGGCGATCATCGCCTTCGCCAAGAAGGAGTACAGCCTCGCCCTCGGCGAGCGCACGGCAGAGGAGATCAAGATCATGATCGGCTCGGCCTGCGAGCTCGAGGAGGAGTTGCACGCCGAGATCCGCGGTCGGGACCTCGTCACGGGGTTGCCGAAGATGGTCATCACCTCGACCCAGGACATCCGGCGGGCGATCGAGGAACCCGTCGCGGCGATCGTCGACGCGATCAAGGCGACGCTCGACAAGACGCCCCCCGAGCTCGTCGCCGACGTCGCGAGCCAGGGCCTCGTCCTCACGGGGGGCGGCGCGCTCCTCCACGGTCTCGACGTGCGGCTGGCGGCCGAGACGAACATGCCGATCGTCGTGGCGCAGGACCCCTTGAACTGTGTCGCGGTCGGCGGCGGGATGTGCCTCGAGAACCTCGACGCCCTCCGCTCCCTGCTCGCCACGTCCGGTCACTGATCGCATAGGGGCCCGGCGCATGGCCGCCAACCGACGTACGAGCCAGCGGTTGACGCTGGTCATGCTCGTTCTCGCCTCGTTAACCGTCCTCACGCTCGACTACCACGGCGAGGCGAGCCACGCGATCAACCACGTCCGCAACGCGGTGCGCGACGTCATCAGCCCGATCCAGCGGGGCATCGCCGCGGCGCTGCACCCCGTCGGCGACGTGTTCAGCGGGACGATCCACTACGGGTCGCTCGAGACCCAGAACCAGCAGCTGCGCGAGGAGCTCGGCCAGATCCGCCTGAAGCTCGCCGCCGACGCCTACGCCTCGGCGCAGGCCGGACGCGTGCTCTCGCTCGCCCACCTGCCCTACGTCGCGGGCATCCCGGTGATCGCGAGCGAGGTGATCGGGAACTCGACGTCGAACTTCCAGTCGACCGTCGAGCTCGACGGGGGCACCTCGTCGGGCATCGGGCCGGGCATGCCGGTCGTCGCCAACGCCGGCCTCGTCGGCACCGTCGTCTCCGCCTCGTCGTCGACGGCGACCGTGCTGCTCGTCACTGACCCGACGTCGTCGATCCCCGTGAGCATCGGGGGGACGGGCCTGTACCGGGCGGTCGGCGCCGGGTGGGAACGCGCCCTCACGCTCGACTTCGTCGCCGGGTCGACGGCGGTGCACCGCGGCGAGCTCGTCTCCACGAGCGGGCTCGGCGGCGGGGCGCTGCCCGCCGGCATCCCGCTCGGCGTCGTGCGGAGCGTCCGGGTCTCCTCGGAGGGTCTGTCGACCGCGGTCACCGTGACGCCGCTCGTCAACCTCGACGACGTGCAGTTCGTCGAGGTCCTCGAGTGGCTCGAGCCGGGCTAGGCCGCCGGCCATGGCGCGAAGGACGCGGACGTGACCGGGGTGAACTGGGCGCGGCTCGCCCTCGTCGTCGCGGCCGGGCTCATCTTGCAGGTCTCCGTCCTCGACCAGATCACCGTCCTCGGGGCCCACCCCGACGTGATGATCCTCGTCGCCGCGGCGGCCGGGATGGCCGCCGGGCCCCAGCGGGGCGCCATCGCCGGATTCGTGGCCGGACTCGCCGCGGATCTCGTCATCAACCTCCCCTACGGCCTGTCGGCGCTCACCTTCGTCCTCCTCGGCTTCGGAACCGGTCTTTTGCGGGCGAACCTCGCGGCCCGGGAGGTCGAGATGACGCAGGCCGCGGCGTGCGCCGCCGCCGCCGCCGCCGGGACGATCCTCTACGCGGTCCTCGGCGCTCTCACCGGGAGGTCGGGCATGCTCGGCCTGGTGACCATCTACGCCGTCGTCGACGTCACCCTCGGCGCCGTCGTGCTGGCCTGGCCCGTGCTGGCGTGCCTGCGATGGGTGTTCTCCGGGTCGCGGGCGCGCCTCGGCCTCGCAGTGCCCCGCGGCGGGAGCGCCGTGTAGTGCGCTGGCGACAGTCTTCGCGCCCCAGCCAAAGGCGCCGGGCGGCGCGCTGGGACGGCACGTTCCGCCCGACGAACGCCTTCGGCCCGCCCCCGCCGTCCCCGAAACACGTCCGGCGCACGAGGAGGAAGGAGCCCGACCGGGCGGGCGGCCCGCGCGCCGAACGCCAGGGGCCGCGGGCCGGCGTCCGGCTCTCGATCGCCGCGGTCGTCATCGTCGGGATGTTCGGGACGCTCCTCGTCCGGCTCTGGTCGCTCCAGGTCCTCCAGGGGCGCAAACTCGGCAGCGCGGCGGTCGAGACGACGACGCGCGACGTTGTCACCCCGGCGCCGCGGGGCGAGATCGTCGCCCGCGGGGGCCAGGCGCTCGCCACGGACACCTCCGAGTGGGTCGTGACGCTCGGGACGACCCCGGGTCCCGACGGGGCCCGGATCGCCGACCCGGCGGTGAAGCGCCGGCTCGTCGTGCTGATCCCCGGGCTCTCCGTGGAAGGGATCGACGCCGACCTGGCGAGCAACCAGTTCAGCCCGTACCAGCCGGTCCCGGTGGCGTTCAACGTCTCGCCCGAGGCCGTGCTCTACATCAAAGAGCATCCGTCGCAGTTCCCCGGCGTCGTCGCCCAGCAGGAGCCGGTGCGCGACTACCCGTACGTGGGGCTCGCGACCCAGACGATCGGCTACGTTCGCCAGATCACCGCGCACGAGCTCGCCCAGTACAAGCGCTACGGCTACCAGGAGAACGAGATCGTCGGGCAGGCCGGGCTCGAGGAGGAGTACGAGCTCTACCTGCAGGGCAAGCCCGGCATCCTCACCGAGGCGGTCGATCCATCGGGCCAGGTCGTGCGGACCGTCTCGACGCGGGCGGCGGCGCCCGGCGACTCGGTCAAGTTGAACCTCGATCTCGGGCTGGAAAAGGAGGTCAGCACGGCACTCGCCAACGAGATCGCCGCCGTGCGCACCACCGGCAAGGCGGCGCCGCTCGGTGCCGCCGTCGTCCTCGACCCCCGCAACGGCCAGGTCCTCGCGATGGACTCCTACCCGAGCTACAACGACAACTGGTGGGAGACCGGGATGACGGACGCCCGCTACGCGTCCCTCAACTCCGGGACCGGGTACCCGCTCAACAACTGGGCCGTCCAGGGCTTCCAGCCCCCGGGATCGACCTTCAAGCTCGTGACGGCGACCGCGGCCCTCAACACCGGGCTCATCACGCCGTACTCGATCATCGACGACACCGGCACCTATCCCCTCCCGGGCAGCGCGCCGCTCCACGACGCCGACAACGTGCCGCTCGGCAACGTGAACGTCGTGACGGCGCTCACCCGGTCGAGCGACGTCTTTTTCTACACGCTCGGCGGGCGCTTCTGGGAGGACCGCGACGCCTACGGGACGACGCCCATCCAGAACGAGGCCCATCTCTACGGGCTGGGGGTGCCCTCCGGGATCGACCTGCCCGCAAGCGAGGTGCAGGACGGCTGGGTCGACAGCCCCCAGACCCGCAAGCTCCTCCACGAGCAGGCACCGAAGGTCTACGCCGACACCTGGTACCTCGGTGACAACGTCGAGATGGCCTTCGGCCAGGGCGAGACCGTCGTCACGCCGATCCAGCTCGCGACGGCGTACGCGACGTTCGCCAACGGCGGCACCCGCTACGCGCCCGAGCTCGCCGCCTCCGTCATCTCGCCCGCGGGCAAGGTCGTGAAGCGCTTCGCGCCCCGCGTCCTCGATCACGTCACAATGTCGGCGGAGACCCGCCAGGCGATCCTTACGGGGCTCGAGGGCGTTGTGCAGAACCCGCTTGGCACCGCGTACGCCGACTTCGTCGGGTTCAACTTCTCGAAATGGAACCTTGCCGGCAAGACGGGGACGGCGACGGTGACGGTGAACGACGTCGTCCAGCCGACGTCGTGGTTCGTCGCCTTCGGCGGGCCGCGGGGCCGGGCGCCGCGCTACGTCGTCTGCGTCGAGATCAACCAGGCGGGCTTTGGCGCCTCGGCGGCCGCGCCCGTCGTACGGCAGATCTACAACTACCTGTACGCTCACGGGATCGGCAAGACCGTGACGGGCAAGTGACCCGGCCCCGCATGTTCATCTGATTGCAACGGTCTGGGACCGGGGACCCCGGGGACCCTGGGTTAAACTGAACGCAGGATGATCACGCCGCGAGCAGGTAAAACGCGCCAGCGACCACTGCGCGTGCCGGAAGCGGCCGTGTCCGTCACCCGTTGCGCTCGCCGGGCCGGGGGACCCTGTGCCGTGCAAGTACTTGTCGCTGCCCGGGCGGGAATGTCGGTGCCCGCTTCTCGCGGCGACAGAACAGATCGATGTGGCCCCATCGCTGCACGGCGCGGCGGAAGTTTCGCCTGTGCGCGCGCGGTGGTTCCCGCGCACCTCCGCGGTGCGCGTCTTAGAAGGGATCTCTCACATGTCCGACCCGACCACCGGCGCCATCGGCACCGGGGAGCCGCGGCGCCCGGTTGGCTCCGCAGCGTCCCGTGCGGCGCTAGACGCCCCGGGCGCCGCCCGCAGGGCTGAGGCGTCGCCGAAGCCGAAGATCGGCGACACCCGGCCGGCACCGCCGGTCCGGGGGGCGAGCCCCACGGGAAACGGGGCAAGTCCCGCCGGTCCCCCGAAGCCGCGTCGCCGCCGCCGCGGCGGCCGCGGTCGCGGCGGGCGGCCACGCGCCGCGAGGCCCGAATCCGAACTCGAGGCCGCGACGGCGGCTCCGAGCCGTCCGGCGCGGGCGAGCGGACGACCGGCGGGCCGCGCCGAGCCGATCGGCCGGGAGCCGGACGACGCCGGGGAGGCGGGCCGGGCGGAGACGAGCCGGCGCCGGGGCCGGGAACGCAAGGGCCGCCCGGTCGGGCGCTACCTCATGTGCGTGCACGTCGCCCAGGACGCCACCCAGATCGCCGTGCTCGAGGGCCGCTCGCTCATCGAGCACCACGTCGCCCGGGCCCTCGACGACGCCAACCAGATCGACGGCAACATCTACCGCGGCCGGGTGAAGAACGTCCTGCCGGGGATGGAGGCCGCGTTCGTCGACATCGGCACGCCGAAGAACGCCGTCTTGTACTGGGGCGACGTCCAGACCGACCGTGACGAGGGGATCGAGCGCGACCCGGGCACGACCCGGATCGAGCACCTGCTGCGGCCCGGCCAGACGATCATCTGCCAGGTCACGAAGAACCCGATCGGCGTGAAGGGCGCGCGTCTCACCCAGGAGGTGTCGATTCCGGGCCGCTTCGTCGTCCTCGTGCCGGAGTCGAGCGCCAGCGGCATCTCGAAGCGCCTCGACGACCGCGAGCGCAAGCGCCTGCGCAAGGTGCTCGAGGGGATCCGGCCCGAGGGTCACGGGATCATCGTCCGGACGGCCGCCGAAGGCGCGAGCGCCGAGGAGCTGCGCCGGGACATCGCGCAGCTCGTGAAGATCTGGGACGAGATCGCCGACAAGGCGAAGCACCTCCCCGCTCCGGCGCTTCTGTACTCGGAGCCGCACATCGCCCTGCGCGTGATCCGGGAGGAGTTCACCGCGGAGTACCGCGGGGTCATCGTCGACGACTCGAGCCTTTACGAGCTCGTCCACTCCTACGTCGCCGAGATCGACCCGGCGCTCGCCGACCGTGTCGAGTACTACGACCCGGAAAGCGAGGACCTGCCGCTTTTCGAGCGCCAGCACATCCACGAGCAGCTGCACAAGGCGCTCAACCACAAGGTGTGGCTCGTCTCCGGCGGGTCGCTCATCATCGAGCGCACCGAGGCGCTGACGGTGATCGACGTCAACACCGGCAAGAACGTCGGCTCGTCGAGCCTCGAGGAGACGGTGTTCCGCAACAACGTCGAGGCGGCCGAGGAGATCGCCCGCCAGCTGCGCCTGCGGGACATCGGCGGGATCATCGTCATCGACTTCATCGACATGGAGCTGAAGGCGAACCGCGCCGAGGTCGTGGCGACGCTGCGTAACGCGCTGTCGCGAGACAAGACCCCGACCCAGGTGTTCGAGATCTCCGAGCTCGGGCTCGTCGAGATGACCCGCAAACGCGTCGGCGAGGGTCTCCTCGAGGCGCTCAGCGAGACCTGTCCGATGTGCAAAGGCCGCGGGATCATCTTCTCCGAGGACGAGGACTGAACCCGCCCCCGGGTCCCTCTGCGACGAACACCGAGGTCGGCCGGGGGACCCCCGCCCGATTGCTACGATGGCGGCCTCATGTACGCAGTGATCTCCTCTGGCGGTAAACAAGAACGCGTCGAGGTCGGAACCCGTGTGGAGGTCGAGCTCGTCGGCGACGAGGACGAGGTCGTCTCGTTCTCGCCGGTCCTCCTCGTCGACGGCGCGACCGTCGTCGCCGGGCGCGGCGCGCTCGCCTCGGCGAAGGTCGCCGGCCGCGTGGTCGGCCGGGCGAAGGGCCCGAAGATCGTCGGCTTCACCTACCAGCCGAAGGCCCGGGGCCGGCGCCGCTTCGGCCACCGCCAGCACTACTCGGTCGTCGAGATCACCGCGATCGAGCCGGGCGGGAAGTCGCCCGCCCGCACCACGCCGAAGAAGTCGCAGGAGGCCTGAGTGTCCAAGACCAAAGGTGGCGGGTCGACCCGCAACGGCAGGGATTCCAACGCCCAACGGCTCGGTGTGAAGGCCTCCGACGGCTGTGTCGTCGCTGCCGGTGCGATCATCGTGCGCCAGCGGGGCACGCACTTCCACGCCGGGGCGAACGTCGGGCGCGGCGGGGACGACACGCTGTTCGCCAGGGCGAGCGGCACGGTCCGTTTCGCTGAGCGGCGCGGCCGGCGACTCGTCGACGTCGAAACCGGCGGGGCGTGAGCCGCATCGCGTAGCGGTTCGCCTCGACCCGTGGCGCCCGCCTCCCGAGCCGGTGGCGTACGTCCCCTGAGAAAGGCACCGACATGGCCGGCTTCGTCGACGAGGCCCAGGTCCACGTGAGGGCGGGAGACGGCGGGGCCGGTGCCGTGTCGTTCCGTCGGGAGGCGCACGTGTCGCGTGGCGGGCCCGACGGTGGCGACGGCGGCCGCGGCGGCGACGTCTATCTCGAGGCGACGGCTTCGCTCGCCTCGCTCCTCGCCTTCCGGGACCATCCACACCGGCGCGCCGAGAGCGGCGCCCACGGGGGCGGGGCACGACGCCACGGGCGGGCCGGCCGGGACCTTGTCGTCCCCGTTCCGGTCGGGACCGTCGTGCGCGGGGCCGGCGGCGAGATCCTCGCCGACCTCACCTCGCCGGGCGACCGTCTGCGGGCCGCCGAGGGCGGACGCGGCGGGGCCGGCAATGCCCGGTTCCTCACGAACCGCCTGCGGGCGCCGGCTTTCGGCGAGCAGGGCGAGGTGGGCGAGGAGCGCTGGCTCGACCTCGAGCTGAAGCTCGTCGCCGACGTCGCCCTCGTCGGCTTCCCGAACTGCGGCAAGTCGACGCTCATCGCGCGGATCTCGGCCGCGAGGCCGAAGATCGCCGATTACCCGTTCACGACGCTCGAGCCGCACCTCGGCGTCGTCCGCCTGGCGGGCGGTGCCGAGGCCGTGGCGCGGGGCGCGACGGAGTTCGTCGTCGCCGACGTCCCGGGCCTCGTCGAGGGCGCGAGCGAGGGGCGGGGCCTCGGCCACCGCTTCCTGCGCCACGTCGAGCGGTCGCGCGCCCTTGTCGTGATGGTCGACCTCGCGCCGGGTGAAGGGCGCGCGCCCGCCGACCAGGCCCGCGTGCTCGCCGACGAGCTCGGACGCTTCAGCCGGGACCTCGTCGCCCGCCCGCGGGTGATCGTCGGCTCGCGGGCCGACACGGTGGCGAGGGAGGAGCGACCCTGTCCCGGGGACTACGGGGGCGAGCTCGAGATCTCCTCGGTCACCGGAGAGGGCATCGCCGAGCTCGTCAGGCGCCTCGGTGCCCTCGTCGAGGACGCCCGCCGGGGCGCCGGATCCGCCGTGGCGGCGCCCGTCGTGCACCGCCCGGTGCCCGAGGGCGTCGTCGTCCGGCGCGAGGGCGCCGGTTTCGTGGTCCTCGGCCGCGCCGCCGAGCGCGCCGTCGGCCTGTCGGACCTCACGGACCCCGACGCGGCGGCGCTCGTCCAGCGCCGCCTCCGGCGACTCGGTGTCGACCGGGCGCTCGCCCGTGCCGGCGCCCGACCGGGTGACGACGTTCGGATCGGCAAGCTTTCGTTCACCTACAGCGAGGACACGTGATGCGCGGGTCGCGCGCCGGACGCACCCCGCCGGGGGCGGACGGAGGAAAGGCGGGGCGATGACGGTCGTCGTGAAGATCGGGTCGACGTCGGTGACGGCCGCAGACGGCCGCGTCGACGTGGGCGCCGTCGAGAAGCTCGCCCGGGAGATCGGCACCCTCTGGCGGTCCGGCCGCCCGGCCGTCGTCGTCACCTCGGGGGCGGTGAGCGCCGGCGTCGCCGCGGTGAAGCCGCCCGCCGGCCGCCCGACGGACACCACGACCCTCCAGGCGCTCTCGACGATCGGCCAGCACCGGCTGATGCGCGTCTACGACGACGCCTTCGCCGCCGAGCACCTCTTCATCGCCCAGGTGCTGCTCTCGCTGCCGGACTTCGGGGCGCGTCGCCAGTACCTGCACGCCCGGGAGACGATCGACCGGCTCATCGAGCTCGGAGCGGTGCCGGTGATCAACGAGAACGACGCCGTCGCCGACGACGAGATCCGCTGCGGCGACAACGACCGCCTCGCCGCGCTCGTCGCCAACCTCGTCGGCGCCGAGTGCCTCGTCCTGCTCACCGACACGGAGGGCCTGTTCGACGCCGACCCGAGGCGGTTCGCCGACGCGACGCTCGTCGAGCAGGTCGTCGCCGTCGACGCCGCCTTCGACGAGGTCGCCGGCGGCGCGGGTTCGGCCGCCGGCAGCGGGGGCATGGCGACGAAGCTGGCCGCCGCCCGCGTCGCGGCGTGGTGCGGCGTGCGCGCCGTGATCGCCGCCGCCTCCCGTCCCGACGTCGTTGTCGACGCGGTCGCCGGGTCCGCCGGGGTCGGCACGACGATCCTGCCCCGCGACGAACGGCTCCCGGCCCGCAAGGCGTGGATCGCCTTCGCGCTCCCGGCGGTCGGCCGGGTCATCGTCGACGACGGTTGCCGCCGCGCCCTCGTCGAGCACGAGGCGAGCCTGCTCCCCGCGGGCGTCGTCGAGATCGCCACGCCGTTCGGGAGCGACGACCTGATCGAGATCGTCGCGGCGGACGGCGCGATCATCGCCAAGGGGATCGCCCGGCGCCCGTCGGACCGCGCCAGCGAGTGGATCGGCCGCCGCTCGGCCGACCTGCCGTCGGACCTCGCCGGAGAGCTCGTCCACCGCGACGACCTCGTCGTGCTCACCGGGGTGGCGTCGCCCCGGAGCGGCTCGCGTTCGCCGCGTCCGGCCGTGCCTCGGTAGCCTTCGCCATGGCCCCGGAACCGCTCGCAGCGCTCGGTCGGCGCGCCAAGGCCGCGGCCCGGATCCTCGCCACCGCGACGACGGGCCAGAAAAATGACGCCCTCGAGCACGCCGCCGAGGCGCTGATCGGCGCGTCCGGCGCGGTCCTCGCGGCGAACGCCGAGGACGTCGCCCGGGCCGAGGCGGCCGGCGGGACGGAAGCGAACGTCGACCGGCTCCGCCTGAGCGAGGCGCGCCTCGGCCAGATGGCCGGCGGCCTGCGGGCGGTCGCCGCGCTCGCCGACCCCGTCGGTGAGGTCGTCGAGGGTTGGACCCTCCCGAACGGGCTCACCGTCCGGCGCGTGCGCGTGCCCCTCGGTGTCGTCGGCATCGTCTACGAGAGCCGGCCGAACGTGACCTCGGACGCGGTGGGGCTCTGCGTGAAGTCAGGGAACGCGGCCTTGCTGCGCGGCTCGGCGGGCGCGATCGCATCCAACGCGGCGATCACGGGGGCCCTGCGGTCCGGGATCGCCAAGGCGGGCCTGCCCGCCGACTGCGTCGTGCTCGTCGAGGACACCCGACGCGAGACGGTCGCGGAGTTCGTTACGTTGCGCGGCGTGATCGACTGCCTCGTGCCCCGTGGCGGACCGGCGCTCGTCGCGCTCGTCGTCGATCACGCCACGGTGCCGTATGTCATCGACGGCGACGGGAACTGCCACGTCTACGTCGACGCCGACGCCGACCTCGACGTCGCCGAGCGGATCGTCGTCAACGCGAAGACCCAACGGCCGGGCGTGTGCAACGCGATGGAGACCCTGGTCGTCCACCGCGCGATCGCGCCCGTCGTGCTGCCACGGCTCGCCCGGGCCCTCGAGGGCGTCGAGCTCGTCGGGGACGAGGCGGCCCGCGCCATCCTGCCCGGGATCGGCGTCGCGACCGACGACGACTTCGCCACGGAGTTCCTCCGCCTGAAGCTCGCCATCGCCGTCGTCGACGACCTCGACGGCGCGCTCGAGCACATCGCCCGCTATTCGACCGGGCATTCCGAGGCGATCGTGACGCGCGACTACGAAGCCGCCCGGCGTTTCACCCGGGAGGTCGACGCCGCGGCGGTGCTCGTCAACGCCTCGACCCGCTTCGTCGACGGTGGCGAGCTCGGGCTCGGCGCCGAGATCGGGATCTCGACCCAGAAGCTGCACGCCCGCGGTCCGATGGGGTTGCGTGAGCTCACCTCGGTGAAGTTCGTGATCGAGGGCGACGGCCAGGTCCGCTCGTAGCCACCGGCTCCCAGGGTGCGTGCCGCCGTCGTTTCCGCAGGCGTGCGGGGGCCAGTAGGGTGCGGAAGGTGAGCCAACAAGCGGCATCCGAGGATCCTTTGGCGCGCGCCGACGGCCCGATCGCCGTCGGGACGCGGCTCGCGATCATCCGCCACGGCGAGGCGTACGCCAACGTCGACTCGGTGATCGGCGGGCACAAAGGCTGCCGCGGCCTCACGCCGCGCGGCATCGCCCAGGTCGAGGTCCTCGCCGAACGGCTCGCCCGCACCGGCGAGCTCGCCGGGGCCGCGGCGATGTGGACGAGCGTCCTGCCTCGGGCGATCGAATCGGCGGCCATCCTCGCACCGGCCCTCGGCGTTTCCGGCTTCGAGCGGAGCTGCTCGTTCTGCGAACGGCACCCGGGGGAGGCCGACGGAATGACCTGGGCGGACTACGAACTCCGCTACCAGCGGCGCGGGCTGCCGGGCGACGACCCGGAGTTTCCGACCTCGCCGGGCGGCGAGAGCTGGATCGAATTCCTCGACCGCGCCGCGGCGGCGCTCACCTCGGTCGCGGTCCACAACCCGGGCGGGCTCGTCGTCATCGTCTCCCACGGGGGCGTCATCGACTCGTCGATGATCCGCTTCCTCGGCCTCGCCGAACACGGCAACATCGTCCGGCTCCACCCGGACAACACCTCGATCACCGAGTGGCACCACACCGGCTCACGATGGCGCCTCGTGCGTTACAACGACGTCGGGCACCTGGCGGGTCTCGCCCACATCGCCTCGACGGAACCGGAGTGGGTCGGCGTCGAGCCGCCGGAGTGGGCCGGGACGAATCAGCAGCTGTAGTCGGGGTCGACGCCGTAGGGCGAGGCGAGCGTGCCGGGCGTCTCCTGCAAAAGCTCCGGCACGCCCCCGGCGAACAAGTCGTTCGACGGGCTCCCGGGGTTCGCGTAGCGAGCCGTCCCGGTGCACCACAGCGGGAGGACCGACGGGCTCGACAGTCCCGACTGGGCGTACGGGGGCTTCGTCCGCGGCACCCCGGCGATCCACAACGGCAGCTGTGGACCGGTCGGCACGTAGTTGCCCGCGATGATCGGATACTGCAGGCTCGTCGAGTACAGGCCGACCTGGAGGCCCGCCCCGCGCAGCGCGTCGAGCGCCCCCTGGATCGTGGCGTCGTTCAGCGTGCTCGACTTCGCCCAGTAGTGCCCCGCCGCGAAGTCGGAGTAGTCGCTCGGCGAGAGCCCGTCGTTCTCGATGTCGAGCCACCACAGCGAGGAGTGGACGCCCTGGCTCGTCGCGTAGGTGAGCCCCGCGATCGCACCATTGTACCCGTAGTTGTACGCCCGACAGAGCAGGACCGCCTCGCCGGTGAGCGTCGCGCAGTTCCCCTTCGGCCCGGTCGCCGCCATCTCGCGTCCTGCCGGCGTCGTGTCCGGGGCGTTCACGAACAGATAGAGCGAGTAGGGGGAGCCCGACGATCCCGCGGCCTGCGTCGCCCAGGTCGCCTCGGCGGCGAGGCACGGGTTGTCCGCCCCGTCGAGCCAGCCCGTGACTTGGAGGACCGAGACCGGTGAGGACGGCGGCAGGCCGCTCCTCGTCTCGTTCGACGTCGGTGTCTTGCACTGGTAAGACGAGATGTCGTAGCCGAAATCGTGGTGCGCGAGCGAGACGATGCCGCGCCGGAGGGTGTACGAGCGCATCAGCCCGGTGACGGTGACGCCGGAAGGAGGAGGCGTGTGCGCGAGCGACCCGGCGAAATGGGCGTCGCCGTAACCGAAGATCCTCCCGTTCGCCGTGGTGAGCCAGTAGCCACGGCTGTCCGCGGTCGAGACGATCGAGACGAACGGAACGGTCAGCTTCAGCGCGGCCGGGGACCCGAGGCTCGTCGCGTCGCCGAAACGGTAGACGGTGCCGTTCGCGGCGGCGATCCAGTAACCCCGCCCGTCGTCGGTCGGCGCGATGCCGGCTACCGCGTTGCCCGGTGCTGCCCCCGGCGTCGTCGGCACCGAGCCGAGGTCCGGTGCGTTGCCGTAGGCGTACACGGTGCCGTTCGCCGTGACGAGCCAGTAGCCGTCGTCGCCCGGCGAAGGTGCGAAGGCGACGATCGGCGACGCCAGCCTGGTGTGGACGAGCGAGCCGCAGTACGCCGCGTCGCCGTAGTTGTAGACGGCGCCGTTCGAGGCGACGAGCCAGTAACCCTCGCCGGTCGGAGACGCGACGATCGCGACGATCGGCTTGCGATTGGCGCGGTGGACCGGTGAGCCGAGGAAGCGTGCGTCACCGAACCGGTAGACGTTCCCGCTAGTCGTGGCGATCCAGTAGCCGCCGGAGTCAGACGTCTCCGCGCCGCCGATGAACTTCACGCGCAGGTGTCGCGGTGCCTCGGAACCGAGGAACTTCACACCACCGAAGGGTTCGATGCCGCCATTGGATTCGGCGAGGTAGTAAGCGGGTTTCTCGACCGTCATCGCCGCCGGTGTCGTCGTCACCGCCGGGAGCGTCGTCGACGTGGTCGTCGACGTCGTTGGCGCCGTCGTCGTGGTTGGCGTGGTGGTCGTGGTCGGCGTGGTCGGCGTGGTCGATCCGCCGGGCAGCGTCGTCGTCGTGGTCGTGGTCGTCGTGGTCGTGGTCGTGGTGGTCGTGGTCGTGGTGGTCGTCGTGGTGGTCGTGGTGGTGGTCGTCGTGGTCGTCGAGGTCGTCGAGGTCGTCGGCGTCACGGGGTACGCACAGGTCGTCGCGCCCGGCGTCCGGGGCAGCGTCGTCGGGTCGGGGGTCGTCGCCGAGAGACGGGCGCCACCTGCGTCCCCGCCGAGCGCGCCGAGACCGGCGGCCAACGCGACCGCCAGGGTGACGGCGAGCAGGGCGCGGCTCGGGGCCGCGGGGCGGCGCATCAAGTGGCCAGCAGCTCCGCGACCCGGAAGGCGAGATCGAGCGCCTGTCGCCCGTTGAGCCGCGGGTCGCACGTCGTCGTGTAGCGCAGCGAGAGATGTTCCTCGAGGATGTCCTCGGCCCCGCCGAGGCACTCGGTCACGGCGTCGCCGGTGAGCTCGACGTGGACGCCACCCGGCCAGGTCCCCTCCTCACGGTGGACCGCGAAGAAGCCCTTGATCTCACCGAGCACGTCGTCGAAACGCCGTGTCTTCCGGCCGGTCTCGGCAACGAACGTGTTCCCGTGCATCGGATCGCACTCCCACACGACAGGGTGCCCCGCGTCCGTGACGGCGCGCACGATTCCGGGGAGCAGCGTCGTCACGTCGCGCACACCAAGCCGCGTGATGAGCGTCAGGCGCCCCGGCACCTTCTCGGGGTTGAGGGCCGCGCAGAGCGCGACCGCTTCGTCTGGCGAGGCGGACGGGCCGAGCTTCACGCCGATCGGGTTGTGAACGCCGCGCAGGAACTCGACGTGTGCGCCGTCGAGTTGACGGGTCCGGTCCCCGACCCAGAGCATGTGCGCCGAACCGTCGTAGAAATCGCCGGTCAGCTGGTCGCGACGGGTGAGCGCCTCCTCATAGTCGAGCAGCAGGGCTTCGTGGCTCGTGAACAGGTCGACCTGCTGGGTGGGGGTGTCGGACTCCAGGTTCACGCCACACGCCCCCAGGAATCGCAGGGCGCGGTCGATCGCCTGGGCGGTCTCCTCGTAGCGGAGGCCCTCGCGGCTCGTGGCGACGAACTCCTGGGTCCAGGAGTGCACCTGTCCGAGCGCCGCGAAGCCGCCCTTCGTGAAGGTGCGCACCAGATTGAGCGTCGCCGCGGCGTGCCGGTAGGCGTCGATCATCCGGAACGGGTCGGCGCGGCGCGCCTCGAGGCTCGGCGCGTCGTCGTTGACGATGTGGCCCCGGAACGACGGGATCTCCCCGTCGCCGAACGACTCGGTGGGCGAAGAGCGGGGCTTGGCGAACTGTCCCGCGATGCGACCGATCTTCACGACGGGGACACCGGACCCGTACGTGAGCACGACGGCCATCTGGAGGATCACCTTCAGCTTGTCGCGGATCGCGTCGGCGTTGATCTCGCTGAACGACTCCGCGCAGTCGCCGGCCTGGAGGACGAAGGCCCGGCGATCGGCCACGTGACCGAGCGTCTCGATCAGTCGACGCGTCTCGCCCGCGAAGACGAGCGGCGGAAAGGCGGCGAGCTCGTCGAGAGCGCGCCCAAGTTCGGCTGAATCCGGCCATTCCGGCCCCTGCTCGGCGGGACGCGACCGCCAGGATTCGACGGTCCAGGTCGTGGCGTCGTCGGGGGGGCGCGTACCTACCGGCTCGGGGGCGAACGGAGGCATGGCTCCAGAGTAGGCAAGGCTGACCGCGGGCGTGCCGACACCCCGAGTACGGAGGATTCGGCGGCGCCTACGCTGGTCGGGCGACGCGGGGTGCAGGACCGGGACGGATCCGCCGTCCGGCCCGTGGCACGCGTCCGGGGAGTCCATGCGCATCGGTGTCTTCGGGGGCACGTTCGACCCGATCCACGTCGGCCATCTCGTCGCGGCCGTGAACGCCCGCCACACGCTCGGTCTCGACCGGGTGCTGTTTGTCGTGGCGAACGAGCCGTGGCAGAAGGTGGGTGACCGGCCGGTGTCGCCGGCGCTTGACCGGCTGACCCTCGTCGACGCCGCCCTCGGCGACGTGGACGGGCTCGAAGCGTCGCGGCTCGAGATCGACCGCGGCGGGCCCTCGTACACCGTCGACACGATCGAGGAGCTGCGGCGGCTCGAACCGACGGCGGATCTCTATCTGATTGTCGGGGCCGACGTGATCGCCGGGCTCGCGACCTGGGAGCGTCTCGACGATGTTCGGCGCGAGACGACGATGGTCGTCGTTAACCGACCCGGTTCGACGCCGGTGCTGCCGGGGCAGGACGGTCCGCTCGCCGGCTGGAACGCCGTCGCGATCGAGATCCCGGCGCTCGAGATATCCAGTACGGATCTGCGCGAAAGGGCTGCTACGGGGCGTCCGCTCGACTATCTCATCCCCGAGGGCGCGGTCCGCATGATCAAACAACGCGGGCTGTACGCTCGCGACAGATGACGAGCCGCCCGCTGCGCAGACCCGAGACCTCCCGGGTCGAAGCGGTTCGCAGTCCCGCACCGATCGGCGGCCTTCCTCGTTGACGTCGCCCGCTGCGCTTGTCGCCGCCCGTGCGGCCGCGGCGAAGACGCTGGAGACGACGGTCGTGCTTGACGTCGGCGACCTCATCGGCATCACCGACTACTTCGTCATCACCGCTGGGCGCAACGAGCGGCAGGTCCGCTCCATCGTCGACGAGGTCTCACGGCGGCTGCGCGAGCTCGCCGGCCTCTCGGCGCGGCAGGTCGAAGGCCTCGAGGGCTCGCACTGGGTGCTCCTCGACTATGGGGACTTCGTCGTCCACGTCTTCGACACCGAGGCGCGGTCGCTCTATTCGCTGGAGCGGCTGTGGGCCGACGCGCCCCGGGTCGTTGTCGACGAGACCGTCCCGGCCGAGGTCGCCGGGAGCTGAGCGCCACTCAGGGGCTGGTCGGAGGCGCGATCGCGCGATAGTCGACGCGACTGACGGAAAGGTTCCTTTTCACGCCGCCGTTCGGGAGATAGGCGATCTTCTCGCCGTTCAGCACGAGGTTGACGGCGTCGACCTCGCGGAATTGCGTCAGCGTGTAGACGATCTGCCCGTCGGCCTGGAACAGCTGGGTCGTGTCGAGATCGTCGAAGGTCGAGTCGAGGTCGACCGAGGCGACGTGGTGGTTGACCGTGCCGATGACCGTCACCGTCGCCGCCGGAGCGACGCTCAGCGCAGTCGTCACGCCGAGCCGGAACTCGGCACTCGTCGGACCCGCGTCGAGGCCGTTAAGCGCGAGCTGGAGCTTGTCATCGAGGGTGAGCTTCCTCCTCGGCAGGTGGCGGACCGAGGCGACGAGGTACCCGTCCGTGATGAAAAAGACGTCGATCGCCCGTCCGGGGTGGGGCGTCGTCGGAGGGGTCGTCGGCGAGGTGAACTGATTCGCCGGGACGTTGAAGGGTTGCGCCGTCGACTGCGGCGCGATGCCACAGCCCGACGCGGTGATGGCGAGAGCGGTGGCGCCGAGCGCCACCGCCACGATCCGGTGCCGACGCCTCATCGCGCCGTCTCCCGGTCGGGCGCGTCAGATCCGCCGTCCGGCGTCTTCGCCGACTCCTCTCCGCCCTGGGAGAGAGGAAGCTCGACGACGAAGCGCGCCCCGCCGGTCGGCGAATCGGAGACCCACACCCTTCCCCCGTGGAGCCGGACGTGCTCCTGGACGAGCGCGAGGCCGAGACCGGTGCCGACCCCGGCGCCCCGGCTGCCCGCCGTGCCGGGGCCGCGGGCGAAGCGTTCGAAGATGCGATCGCGATCCGCCTGCGGTATGCCGGGCCCGGAATCGTCGACGCAGACCCGCACGGAATGTTCACCCGTCTCGACGACGATCTCGGTCACCCCCCCGGCGTAGCGGTCGGCGTTCTCGATGAGGTTTCCGAAGACGCGTTCGATCCGGCGCTTGTCTACGGAGAGCTCGCGATGGTCGTCGGCGGGGCTGATCGTGACGGAAAGCGGCGGGTGGCCCGCCGGGGCGACGGCATGCCGGACGAGGTCGCCGATCTCCACCTGGCTCGTCGCGAAGTCCGCCGAGCGCGCGTCGAAACGCGAGATCTCGAGCAGGTCGCGCACCATGCGCTGGAAGCGGCGCACCTCGGTGCTCAAAAGGTCGAGCGCCCGCTGGGAGCGCTCGGGCAGCTCGTCCCGGCGCGACTCGATCACTGACAGCGACGTCGCCAGCGTCGTCAAAGGGGAGCGGAGCTCATGGGAGACGTCCGAGGTGAAACGCGCGTCCCGCTCGATCCGTTGCTGCAGCCGGTCCGCCATCCGGTTGAACGACGACGTGAGCACGGCGAGGTCGCGCGCGTCGCCCGTCTCGAGCCGGGTGTCGAGCATGCCGCTCGCGATGGACGACGCGGCCTCGGAGACGTCGCGCAGCGGGCGCAGCGTGCGTCCCGCCGCCCAGCGGCCGAGGGCGGCGCCGAGCAGCGTCGTCACGGCCGCCGCGCCGATGAGCGAGGCCAGAAGGACGTGGAGCTCGGCGTTGGCCTGGCTGAGGCTGAATACCCCGAAGTAGTAGGTGCCATGGGGGATCGCGATCCCGACGGCGAAATGCGGCTCGCCACGGAAAATGAACGTCTGTTCCCCCGAGTTCCCGGAAAGCGTCAGGGTGCGCAACGACGCCGGCAGGTCGTCCTCGGAGAACGTGACCGGGGACGACGGGAACCACGTCAAAAGGGACGTTATGTAGATGAGCGAGTACGACGTCGTCGAGCGGAGCTCGTCGGAGAGCCCGAAGACGTTCTCCCGGACCACGGCCGGGTCGAGCGCGTAGACGCTTTCGTGCAGCGAGGTCGCGTTGGCGATCGCCTGGAGCTCGAAGGAGTGCTCGTCCTGGGAGACGATCGACGAGCTCGTCGTGAAGTACGTGATCGACGTGAGGAGCAGGGAGAGCGCGAGCGCGCCCAGCGTGAACACGGCGGTGATGCGGGCGCGCAGCCCGAGTTGGAGGAGTCCGCCGCGTCGGCGACCGGTGCGCCGGTTCGGGGCGAGCCGTCGGAGCCGTTTCCCGGCGGGCATCAGGGGGCGAGCTTGTAACCGAGACCGCGCACAGTGAGCACGTAGCGGGGATTGGCGGGATCGGGTTCGACCTTCGTGCGCAGCCGCCGGACGTGCACGTCGACGAGCCGGCCGTCACCGAAGTAGTCGTAGCTCCACACTCTCTCGAGGAGCTGCTCGCGGGAGAGCACCTTGCCGTGGTTGGCGGCGAGCTCGCAGAGCAGGAGGAACTCGGTGCGGGTGAGGTGGACCTCTTCGCCGGCGAGCCGAACGACGCCCGCCTCCGGCATGATCTCGAGGTCGCCGAAGGTGATCGTGGACGGGCCGCCCTCGGTCGAACGGGCCCGCCGGAGCAGCGCCCGGATGCGTGCCGCGAGCTCCTTGGGCTCGAACGGCTTCGTCACGTAGTCGTCGGCCCCCGCCTCGAGGCCGGCGACGACGTCGTGGGTGTCGGTGCGCGCCGTCACCATGATGATCGGGACAGCGCTCTGACGGCGGACCTCCCGGCAGCACTCGAAGCCGTCCATTCCGGGCAGCATGATGTCGATGATGACGAGGTCAAGGGGCTCGAAGCTGAGCGACTGCGTGAAGCGCACAAGCGCCTCCTCGCCGCTGCCGGCCTCGACGACGTCGTAGCCCTCGTCCTCGAGCGCGAGGCCCATCGAGGCCCGGATGCGCTCGTCGTCCTCGACGATGAGAATCCGACTTGCCATACCCAATCTTGCCGCGTCGCGGACCGCAGTGTTCCCCGGGATCGCCGCGACGGTTCGCTACGCTCGGGTCGTGACCTGGGAGTTCGACGCGTTCGTCCAGGCGCTCGGGGCGTCGTCTCCGGCGACCGTCCGGGCGTACCGCTCGGACGTGGACTTGTTCGCCGGGTGGGCGGCCCGGTCCGGGGTCACCGGGCCCGCCGACGTCGACCGGCTGCTCCTCCGCCGGTACCTCGCGTACCTCGCGACCCGCGGCTACGAGCGCCGGTCGGTCGCCCGCAAGGCGGCCGCCCTGCGCCGCTACTTCGCCTTCGCCAAGCGTCGGGGGCTCATCGCGGACGACCCGTCACGCCGGCTGACCGCCTCCTCGGGCGAGGGGCGCCTGCCCCGCGTGCTCTCGCCCGGCGAGCTCGACGCCCTCCTCGAGAGCTCACCGGACGTGGCACCTCCCGGCGATCCCCGCGCCGAAGCGACCCGGCGGCGCGACGACGCCGTGCTCGAGTTGCTCTACGGCTCCGGACTGCGGGTGAGCGAGTGCTGCGGGCTCGACGCCGACGGGCTCGACCTCGCGGGCGGGACCGTCACCGTGTGGGGCAAGGGCGGCAAGCAGCGGCGGGTGCCGATGAGCGAGCCGTCCGTCGACGCCTGCCGGAGCTACCTCGGCTCGGCCCGGGCTGTCCTTTGCGGGCCCGAGTCGCCGCCGCAGGCGGTCTTTCTGAACTCGCGGGGTCGGCGTCTCGGGCCCCGCGACGTGCGCCGCATCATCGACCGGCGCACGGTCGTGCCGACGCACCCGCACGCCTTGCGCCACACCTACGCCACGCACCTGCTCGACGGGGGCGCGGACTTGCGCGTCGTCCAGGAGCTCCTCGGGCACTCGAGCCTGAAGACGACTCAGCGCTACACGCACGTCTCGAAAGAGCGCCTCATCGGCGTGTACAAGAGGGCCCACCCGAGGGCCTGACCGCCGCCGCCAGGCGAGCGGCTACCATGCTCCCGAGGCCCGTCCGGGCCTCACGACCAATCGGCCGGACGTGCCCACGGTCGCCTCACGGCGCGACGTCCGGTTCAGCAGAACCGTTGGGAAGGAGCGACGCGTGGCCGTCGTCACGATGAAGCAACTGCTCGAGGCGGGGGTCCACTTCGGACACCAGACCCGCCGCTGGAACCCGAAGATGAAGCGCTTCCTCTACGGCGAGCGCAGCGGCATCTACATCATCGACCTTCACCAGACCCTCGCCCGGATCGAGATCGCCTACGCGTTCGTGCGCGATCTCGTGGGGAGGGGCGGGACGCTCCTGTTCGTCGGCACGAAGAAGCAGGCCCAGGACCCGGTGGGCGAGTACGCGACGGCCTGCGGCATGCCGTACGTGAACGAGCGCTGGCTCGGCGGGATGCTGACGAACTTCGAGACGGTCTCGGGACGTGTCCGCAAGCTCGGCGAGCTCGAGGCGGCACGTGACTCGGGCGAGTTCGACGCGCTGCCGAAGAAGGAGGCCCTCATGCTGCGGCGCGAGCTCGAGAAGCTCGAGCGCAACCTGGGCGGCATCCGGCGCCTGACGAAGCTGCCGAACGCCCTGTTCGTCATCGACACGAAAAAGGAGCACATCGCCGTGACCGAGGCGAACAAGCTCGGCATCCCGGTGATCGCCATCGTCGACTCGAACTGCGACCCGGACATCATCGATTACGTCATTCCCGGGAACGACGACGCCATCCGCTCCGGCCGCCTGTTGTGCCGCGTGATGTCCGACGCGGTGTCCGAGGGCCGGTTCATCTACTCACGGCGCGCCGCGGCGAACCTCGCGGTGGCCGGCGGTCCGGAGCCGGTCCCGCGCAGCTCGCGGGACGAGCTCGCGACGGCCACGTCGGCGGCGAAGGTCTGAGATGGCCGGGGTCACGGCACAGGACGTGAAGACGCTGCGCGCCGCGACGGGCGCGGGGATCCTCGATGCGCGCCGCGCGCTCGTCGAGACGGACGGCGACTTTGAGAAGGCGAAGCGTTGGCTGCGCGAGCAGGGCCTCGCCGGATCAGCGAAGCGCGCCGGGCGCGAACGTTCCGAGGGTGCCGTCGCCGTCGTCGTCGACGGGGCCAAGGGTGTCGCCGCTGTCGTCGCGCTGGAGTGCGAGACGGACTTCGTGGCGAAATCGGCGGACTTCGTTCGTCTCGTCGACACCCTCGCCGAGGCGCTCGCCGCCGGTGGCGAGGAGGCGCTCAACGCCCACGCCGGCAGCGTCGACGAGCTGAAGGTCACGCTGAAAGAGAACATCGCCGTCGGGGGCCACGCCCGTTTCGAGGCCGAACCGGGGGCGGTGCTCGAGAGCTACCTCCATATCCAGAACGGGCGCGGCGTGAACGGGGTGCTCGTCGAGCTCGTCGGGGGGACCGCTTCGCTCGCCCACGACGTCGCCGTCCACATCGCCTTCGGCCGTCCCGAGTACCTCGCCCGCGACGACGTCCCCGCCGACGTGATCGTCGCCGAACGCGAGACGATCCTCGCCACCTCCCGCAACGAGGGCAAACCCGAGGCGCAGCTCGACAAGATCGTCGAGGGCCGCCTGAACGGCTGGTTCAAAGAGCACGTCCTTCTTGAACAGCCCTACGCGCGCGACGAGAAGGTGTCGATCTCCGGGCTCCTCGGTTCGGCCGTCGTCCGCCGGTTCGCCCAGGTCGTCGTCGGGACGTGACGCCCCGACAGGCCGGCCCGGCTGTCGTCGCCGCCGCGGCGCCCCGCTGGCGGCGCGCCGTCCTGAAGATCAGCGGGGAGGCCTTCGCCAGTTCGGCGTCGGACGAGACGATCGACGCCACGACGGTCAACCGGATCGCCAAGGAGATCGCCGAGACGACCGACGAGTTCGGCGTGCAGCTCGCTATCATGATCGGCGGCGGCAACATCTGGAGGGGCCAGACCGGCGCGGGCGGCGGCATCGACCGCGCCACCTCGGACACAATGGGGATGCTCGGCACCGTCATCAACGCGCTGGCCCTCCAGGACGCGATCGAGCGCCAGGGGCACCCGACGCGCGTGCTCTCGGCGATCCACATGGCCGAGGTGTGCGAGCCCTACATTCGGCGCCGGGCGATCCGCCACCTCGAGAAGGGCCGGGTCGTCATCTTCGCGGCGGGCATGGGGAATCCGTACTTCACGACGGACACGCCGGCGGCGCTGCGCGCGGCCGAGATCGAGGCGGAGGTGATCCTGAAAGGGACGCACTCCGGGGTCGACGGCGTGTACAGCGCCGATCCCCGCCTCGAGCCCGCGGCGACCCGCTACAGCGAGCTGGGCTTCATGGAGATCATCTCCCGCGACCTGCGGGTGATGGACCTCACCGCGATCACGTTCTGCAAGGACAACGGGCTGCCCATCCTCGTGTTCGACCTGATGACGCCCGGGAACATCCGGGGGGCCATCGCCGGTGAGCGGATCGGTACGCTGATTAGATGACGGCCGACGCGATCATCGAAGAAGCGATCGCCGATGCCCGCGAGAAGATGGTCCGGGCGGTCGAGCACGCCAAGGGGGAGTTCGGCGCCATTCGCACGGGCCGTGCCGCGCCGGTCCTCGTCGAGAAGCTGAAGGTCGACTACTACGGCGCCGAGGTCGCCCTGCAGAGCATCGCCGGGATCACCGTGCCCGAGGCGCGCACGCTCGTCATCCACCCCTACGACAAGGGCGCGATCAAGGCGATCGAGAAAGCGATCCAGGCCTCGGACCTCGGCCTGAACCCGTCGAACGACGGCGAGGTCATCCGGTTGTCGTTCCCACAACTGAACGAGGAACGCCGGCGCGAGCTCGTGAAGGTGGTCCGCCAGCGCGCCGAGGAGGGCCGGGTCGCCGTCCGCAACGTCCGGCGGCACGCGCGCCACGACCTCGAGACCCACGAGCACGACGGCGCGGTCTCCGTCGACGACGTCGAGCGCGCCGACAAGGAGCTCGACAAGCTGACGCACGAGTTCGTCACCGAGATCGACCGGCTTCTCGCCCACAAGGAGCAGGAGCTGCTGGAGGTCTGACGCCGGGCTTCCGCCCGTGCCATCAGGGGTAGCAGCGGAGGGAAGGAAATTGGACGACGACGAGAGGCGGACCCGCGGGGATGACTCGGCGGAGGACGCCGACCGGGAAGCCCCGGCGCCCGGCGAGACCCCGGTCCGGCCTCCCGTCGTCCCGGGCGACGAGGTGCGCGTCGTCGCCGTCGAGGCCGCCGTCGCGGCCGGTCTCGTCCCCGAGTCCCGCCACCCCTTCCCGGACGACGTCGGGGCGCAGCGCCAGTCCGGCCCCTTGGAGGCCGGTGAGGGCACGCCCTACGAGCTGCCGGACTGGACGGCGCCGCCCACGGGTCAGGTGCCGAGCGTGCTGCGCGGGGACTCCGACGCCCCCGGGGCCCTCGAGCGGGGAGTCCACGGCCCGACCTGGCGCCAGACCCCGGCCGACTGGGACGAGGACGAGTCCGGCCTCGAGTACCTGAGCGAGGACCCTGACGCCGCCGGCGAGGTGGGCGACGAGTTGTCGGTGATCGCCGGGCGCGGCGAGGATCCGACGGCGATCGCCGGCCCGTTCGAGTTCGAGTTCGACTTCGACGCGCCGACGACGCGGCGCCGGCTGCGCGAGCGCCAGATCGCGGCGTCCGCGGCCGTGACCGTCCCCGGGGACTCCGGCCTGGCCGACGACGCGGCGTGGGAGCAGGTCGTCGGCGCCTCCCGGAACCGTCGGCGGCCCCGGGCGGCCCACCGTGCCGGCTGGCGGCTGGCGGAACCGCCACCGGAGAACCCGCCGCGGCGCAACACCGCCATCGCGGCGGCGACGGGCATCGTGCTCGCCGGGGTCGCCGTCCTGTGCTTCGCCAACGGGCCGTTGCCTGCCCTCGTCCTCGCCGCGGTCGTTCTCGGCGTTGCCGCCGGCGAGACCTTCGGCGCCGTGCGCCTCTCGGGTTACCAGCCCGCGGCGCTCGTCGGTCTCGTCGCCGTGCCCGTCCTCGTCGTCGCCAGCTACCTGAAAGGACCCGAGGCCGTCCCGGTCGTCGTCGCTCTCGTCGTCATCCTTGCCGGTGCGTCGCGCATCGTCATGGCTCCCGGGGACTCGCCGGTCGATGACCTCGCCGTCACGATGCTGGTCGTCACCTGGGTCGGCGTGCTCGGCTCCTTCGCCGGTCTGCTTCTCAACCCGACGGCGTACCCGCTGCGCCACGGAGTCGCCTACCTCGGCGCGGCCGTCGCGCTGACCGTCGCCCACGACGTCGGCTCGTTCGCCGTCGGCTCGAAGCTCGGCCGGCACCGGCTGGCGCCCCGGGTCAGCCCGGGTAAGACGATCGAGGGCCTGATCGGCGGTACCGTCCTCACCCTCGGCCTCGCGGCCGGGGTCGTCGCCCGGGTCCACCCGTTCGGGATCGGCACGGCGCTGGCGCTCGGCGCGGTCGTCGTTGTGTTCGCGCCCATCGGCGACCTGTTCGAGTCGGTCGTGAAACGCGACCTCGGCCTGAAGGACATGGGCCGGTTGCTGCCCGCCCACGGAGGCGTCTTCGACCGCATCGACGCGATGCTCTTCGTCCTGCCGGCGACGTATCTCCTGGTCCGGCTCGTCCATATCGGATGACGCCGGCCCGCACGGTCGCAATCGTCGGATCGACGGGCTCGATCGGGCTCCAGGCGCTCGACGTCGTGGCGGGCGCCGGCGACGCCTACCGCGTCGTCGCGCTCGGGGCGAACCGCTCGGTCGGCGAGCTCGCCCGCCAGGCCGCCGCCCTCCACCCGCAGGTCGTCGCCATCGGGGACGCCTCGCTCGCGCCCGAGCTCGCCGCGGCGGCCCCACCCGGGGTCGAGGTGCGCGCCGGCACCGAGGGCCTCGCCTCGCTCGGCGAGATCGGCGACGTCGTGCTGAACGCCGTCGTCGGGTTCGCCGGGCTCGAGGTCACCGTCGCCGCGCTGCGCTCGGGGCGGCGGCTCGCCCTCGCCAACAAGGAGTCGCTCGTCGCCGGGGCGCCGGTCGTCCAGGTGGCCCGCGCCAGCCCCGGGGCGGAACTCATCCCGGTCGACTCCGAGCACTGCGCGATCCACCAGTGCCTCGGCGAACGCCGCCAGCGGTCGCTCTCGCCCGGCGCCGGGGGGTCCGGCGCGCCGGAAGCGCCGGTGGAGGTCGCCCGGCTCGTCCTCACGGCGAGCGGTGGGCCGTTCCGGGGCCGGACGGCGGCGGAACTCGCCGCGGTCACGGTCGCTGACGCGCTCGCCCACCCGACCTGGCGGATGGGCCCGAAGATCACGATCGACTCCTCGACGCTCATGAACAAGGGCCTCGAGGTCATCGAGGCGCACGAGCTGTTCGGGGTGGACTACGACCGGATCGAGGTCGTCGTCCACCCGCAGTCGATCGTGCACTCGATGGTCGAGTTCTGCGACGGGGCGACGATCGCCCAGCTCTCCCAGCCCGACATGCGGCTCCCGATCGGCTACGCCCTGGCGTACCCGGAGCGGCTCGCCGCTCCCTACGGCCGGATCGACTGGCGCGACGTCGCCCGCCTCGACTTCTCTCCGCCCGACCCCGAAACCTTCCTCTGCCTCGGCCTGGCGATCGAAGCCGGACGGGCCGGCGGGAGCGCGCCGGCCTGGCTGAACGCCGCCAACGAGGTCGCCGTCGCCGCCTTCCTCGCCGGGCAGATCCCCTGGCCCGGGATCGCCGGGGTCGTCGCGGCGACCCTCGCCGCCCACGAGCCGACCAAGCTCGTCGAGGTCGACGACGTGCTGGCCGCCGACGCCGCGGCGCGCGCCGTCGCGCGCCGGGCCCTGGCGAACGAGAATTGGAGCGCGTGAGCGCTATCCCGGCACGACCCCCGGTGGACGCCGAACCGCCGAACGCGAGCGCGCTGTTGCGGCTCGCGGCCTTCGCCGCGGCGGTGATCGTCCTCGCCGTGGTGTTGCACGGTCTCGACGTGCTGATCGTCGTCGCCGCGCTCGTCGTCATGGTGATGCTCCACGAGTTCGGCCACTTCGTCGCCGCGAAGGCGTCGGGCATGAAGGTCACCGAGTACTTCTTCGGCTTCGGGCCGCGCCTGTGGTCGATCCGGCGGGGCGAGACCGAGTACGGCGTGAAGGCGATCCCCGCCGGCGGCTACGTGAGGGTCGTCGGCATGACGATGCTCGAAGACGTCGATCCCGCCGACGAGGCGCGCAGCTACCGCCAGGCGACCTTCCCCCGCCGGCTCGTCGTCGCGGTCGCCGGGTCGGCGATGCACTTCATCATCGCCTTCGGGCTTCTCTGGGGGATGGTCGCGTTCACCGGGCTCCCGGTGGCAGTCCCGAGCCGGGAGGTGACAGGACTCGTCGCGTTCGTGAACGAGCCGAACCCCGCCCGGGCCGCCGGGGTGCGGGCCGGCGACGTCCTCGAGGCGGTCGACGGGCACCACTACACGTCGCTGCCGGCGTTCATCTCGTTCATCGAGGACCACGCCGGGGCCGAGCTCAGCCTCGTCGTCGAGCGCGGCGGCCACCTCGTCACGCTCCACGTCCGGCCGGTCGACGGGCGGACAGCTGACGTCAGGTCGACGTCCGGCCGGCTCGTCGCCGAAAAGACGGGCAAGAAGCCGGTCGGCGTGATCGGGATCTACCTCGGCGGTCAGCGGCTCGTGACGGAGAACGCCTTCGACGCGCTCGGCCGGGCGGGCACCGTGCTCGGCCGGGAGTTCGCCTGGACCGGCGAGGGGATCGGCCAGGTCTTCTCGTTCCACGGGTTGCGCGCCTTCGCGCACGACGTCGCGACGGCGAACCGGACCGCGCCGTCGAAACCGGTCTCGGGCGCCTCGGGCGGCACCGCGTCGACGGGTTCGGGTGAGATCCTGTCGCTGCCGGGGGCGGTCGAGATCGCGGTGCAGGCGCTGCAGATCAACGTGACCGACCTTTTGTCGATCCTCGTCGCCATCAACGTCTTCGTCGGTCTCGTCAACCTGTTCCCGATGCTGCCGCTCGACGGGGGCCACGTCGTGATCGCCGTCTACGAGCGGATCAGGTCCCGGCGCGGCCGCCCCTACCACGCCGACGTGAACAAGCTGATGCCGGTCGCCTACGCCTTCCTCATCTTCATCGTGGCGATCGGGATCGGCGCCCTCTACGTCAACCTGCTGCAGCCGCCCCACCTCCCAGGCGGCTGACCAGGCCCGGGTGGGCCGGGCGGTCGAGCGGCCGTAGGCTAGTGGCGAGGCCGCGGGCGCGGCGGCGGGACCTGCCCGAGGAAGGACTGACGTGGAGATAGCGGAGCTGAACATGGCCCCGAGGAAGCCGACCCGCCGGATCAACGTCGGCTCGGTGCCGATCGGCGACGGCGCGCCCATCTCGGTGCAATCGATGACGACGACGAAGACGGGCGACGTCGAGGGGACGCTGCAGCAGATCTACGACCTCGCCGGGGCCGGCGCCGACATCGTGCGGTGCACCTGCAACGACGCCGAGGCCGCCGAAGGGCTCGCCCGCATCGTGCCGCGCTCGCCGGTGCCGATCGTCGCCGACATCCACTTCCACGTCGAGATGGCGCTGGCGGCCCTGGAGGCCGGCGTCCACGGGCTCCGCCTCAACCCGGGCAACCTCCGCAAGCCCGAGGAGATCCGGCTGGTCGCCGCCGAGGCGCGCGACCGGAGCGTGCCGATCCGCGTCGGCGTGAACGCCGGGTCGCTCCACCCCGACCTCTACAAGAAGTACGGCGGCGCGACCCCCGAGGCGCTCGTCGAGTCTGCCCAGATCGAGCTCGCCTACTTCGCCGAGGTGGGCTTCGAGGACGTGAAGATCTCGGTGAAGGCCTCGAACGTGCCGCTCATGGTGGCCGCCTACCGGCTCGCCTCGGAGACCTTCGACCACCCCCTCCACCTCGGCGTGACGGAGGCCGGTCCGCTGCCCGGCGGGCTCATCAAGACGACGGCGGGCATCGCGACGCTGCTGTGCGAGGGGATCGGCGACACGATCCGCTTCTCGCTCACCGCCGACCCCGTCGAGGAGGCGCGGGCCGGCCGCAAGCTCCTCGAGGCGCTCGGGCTGCGCGAGCGCCGGGGTCTCGACCTCATCGCCTGCCCGTCGTGCGGGCGCACGGAGATCGACGTCATCGAGGTCGCACGGCTCGCCCAGGAGGCGCTCGAAGCGCGCCGGATCCCGCTCCAGGTGGCGGTCATGGGCTGCGTCGTGAACGGTCCGGGCGAGGCCCGCGGCGCCGACCTCGGGATCGCCGCCGGTCGCCACAAGGGCCACCTTTTCATCAAGGGCAAGATCGTCCGTGTCGTGCCCGAGGACGAGATGGTCGAGGCCCTCGTCACCGAGGCGGAGCGGATCGTCGCCGAGGGGATCGAAGCCCGTCTCGCCGCCGCCGACGCGGGAGCCGAGGCCGAGGCCGCGGCGGACCGGCAGGTTCTCGTCGTGCAGAAGGGCGCCGACGCGAACGGCTCCGAGGAAGTCGTCGTGAAGGTCCGTCAGACGCTCGCGGACCACGCTGGCGACGGGGCCGGCGACCGCGACACCTGAGGCGGGCGCGCCGCCGCACTGGGCCGCCAGGTGGCCGAACAGGTCGCGCCCAGCTTCGGCCGGTAGGATGCCGACCGTCTCGACGAGGGAGCAGGCAATCTCATGGCTTCACGGAAAAGGCGTTCGCGCCGGCCCACCCGTCCCCAGCAACCCGGTGCCGGTCCACGGCGGCTCGGCGCCCAGGCGGCGCCCCTGCCGCGCTCGGCGAGCGCCAACCGCCGCTACCAGCGCTCGCACCGCCAGGGATCCTCACGGATGAGCTGGGTCGCGGTCGGCGTCGTCGTCATCGTCGTCGCCGTGCTCGTCATCGTGAAGGTCACGACCTCGAACAGCTCCGCGAGCGGTGGCGTCTCCTCGGGAGACGACCCGGCCGCCGTCCCGGCGCAGGTCGTCGCCGCGATAACGAAGATCCCGCTGTCGACGTTCAACGCCGTCGGAACCGACGGTCAGGCGGATCCGTTCGTCGAGACGAAGGACCAGCCGGCGCTCGCCCAAGATGGGCTCGCCCGGGTGGTTTACGTCGGTGCCGAGTACTGCCCGTACTGCGCCATTCTCCGCTGGTCGCTCGTCGCCGCGCTCAGCCGCTTCGGCACCTTCAAGGGACTGAAGGAGACATCGTCAACGGCCGACGTCGCGCCGATCCCGACGTTCGCCTTCCTCGGCTCGACCTATACGAGCAAGTACATCCGCTTCACCCCCTACGAGACGAGCGACCGCAACGGCGCCGCGCTCCAAAAGCTGCCGGCCAAGGTGGAGAAGCTCTATACGACCTACGACGGCACCGCCACGACGGCGACCAAGTTCACCGGGGGCTCCCAGTCGGGGATCCCCTTCCTCGACATCGCCAACGAGCACGTCTCGTCGGGTGATGCGGCCTTCCTCGACCCGACGATCGACCCGCTTGCCGGGGGCGGCCCGGGGATGCTGAGGATCGCGCAGGCGATCGCCCATCCGAACTCGACGGTCGCCAAGGCGATCGACGCGACGGCGTTCGTCGTCGAGGCGAACTACATCACGGCGGCGATCTGCCGCTCCGACGGCGGCAGGCCGTCGAGCGTGTGCGCGACGCCGGGGGTCCGGGCTGCGGCGAAGGTGATGGCCGCGGCGAAGAAGATCTCGTAGGAGTGCCGAAACCCCCGACCGCGGCGCGCGGCCGACGCGTCCTGGCCCCGCCCCCGCCGCCCCCGCCGCCGCGGCGGAGCGTGCTCGGCGTGTTCGCCTTGCCCGCGCGCGACCGCCGCCTGCGCCCGTTCCCGGCGGCGCCGGGCGACGCCTCCCGGCCGCGGTTCAGCGCGCGGATGCTGATCACGCTCGGCTCGTCGGTCGCCGGTCTCGGGATCGCCTCCTATCTCACGCTTGCCCACTACACGTCGGTCGTGTCTCTCGTGTGCCCGAATTCCGGCCCGATCAGCTGCGACGCGGTGACGACGAGTTCGGAGTCCTATCTCTTCGGCATCCCGGTCGCCGTCCTCGGACTCGTTTACTTCGTGGTCGTGCTCGTGTTCGCGCTGCCGCCGGTGTGGCGGGCGCGTCACCCCTACGTCGCCCCGGCGCGGCTCGCGCTCGCCGTCGGGGGGATCGGGTTCGTCTGCTACCTGCTCTACGCCGAGCTCTACGAGGTCGGCAAGCTCTGCCTGTGGTGCACCGGGGTCCATGTCCTCACGCTCGTCATCTTCATCGCCGTCGTGACGGGATGGGACGAGACGGTGGCGTACTCCCGCGAGGGCGACGCCGCAACCTGAACCGGCCCGGCGCGCGGCACGTCAGGCGACCGGTGGCGCGCCGATCGTGTCGGTGAGGGCGAGCTCGATCACGGTGCAGTCGGGGTCGGCCTGCCGAAACACGTCGACGATGTGCGGATGGCAGGTGAACGCGAGCACCTGGTGGGACCGCGCCAGGTTCCCGATCGCGCCACCGACAGCGGTGACGCGACCCGGGTCGAAGTTGACGAGCACGTCGTCGAGGACGAACGGCAGCGAGACGGTGCGCTCGGCGTGGGTTGCGGCGAGACCGAGCCGCAGGCACAGGTAGAGCTGCTCGGCCGTCCCGCGACTCAGCGATCCCGAATCGACCCGCTCGCCGCGGGCCGTGATCGCGTCGATGCCGTGGTGTGCGGCGCGCTCGTCCTCGTGCGCGACGAGTTGGACGTAGCGGCCGGCGGTCACGTCACGGAACAACTCAGCGGCGCGGGCGATCACGGCGGGTTGCTTCTCGCGCTCGTAACGGGCGAAGGTCGCCTCGAGCAGCGCCTGGCCGAGACCGAGCACGATCCATTCGCGCAGCGCGTCCTCGAGCTGGGTCGCGAGCGCGGCGCGCTCGATCTCGAGCGTGGCGATCTCGTCCGAGGACCGCAGGGCCTCGAGCGATTGTTCGGCGTCACGTTCCGCGTCACGGGCGTCCTGGAACACGGCTTCGGCGGCGGCGACGTCGGCCTTGATCGCCGCGCTCTGCGACTCCCAGCTTGCCGGATCCCCCGTGGCGAGCTCGTCGCGCAACCGGTCGGCCTCCGGGCCGAAGCCCGCCGCCTCGGCGAGATCCGAGTTCGCCCGGTTGATCGTCTCTTTCAGGCCGCGGCGTTCGTCCCGCGCCTGCTCGGCCGCGGCGAGAGCCGAGGCCAGCTGCCGGCATAGCTCGGCAGCGGACTCGCCGCCTTCGAGACCGCACGCCGCGGCAACGCGGCGGGCGGAGGCATCGAAGCCTTCGACCGTCGCAGTCTCCGCCTCGATCGCCCGGGACAGCCGCCGATGCGCGGCGTCGCGCTCGGCGATCTTGGTCTCGAGCTCGGCGAGGCGATGTTCGAGCTCGTCGCGGCGCCGCCGCTCGTCCCGTTCCTCGTCGAGGCGGGTGGCGACCGCGTCGACCTCGACGAGAGCGGGGGACCGGTCGAGGCTGAGCACCTCGGCAGCGCGGGCGATCTCGGCGGAGAGGCGCTTCGGGTCGACGGGCGCGAGACGCGAGTCCGCCCGGTCGGGCACCGAGATGGTCCCGACCCGCGCACCGGTGATGATGAGCGCCGCCGCCGCGCCGAGGGCGAGCGCCGCGACGGCGCCAACGGCACCGAGCGCGGCGTTGTGCTTCGAGAACTCAAACGCCGCGACGACAACGGTGGCGATCAAGACCGGGGTAACGAACACGAGCGCGATCGCGGGCCGCGACACCCCGGGAGAGCGCCTGGCGAGCCGTTCCATCGTCTCTCGCTGGCTCTGCGCGGCGAGCAGCTGGTCACGCTGGCCGATGAGGCCGCGCAGCAGCAGGACCTCCTGATCGGCACGCCGCAGCTCCGCCTCGTCCCGGGGGGCCACGCCCGGGTCGTCGGAGCGGTCCCGCCCGCCAGGCGCCGGCACGGGTGGACGGGACTGTTCGAGGTGCGTCCGTTGCTCGACGAGGTCGGCACGTGACCGCTCGATCCCGGCCAGCTCGACCTGGCTCTGGCGCAGCGCGCCGAGACGGAGCTCGTGGGCCGAGCATTCGGCGTCCAGGCGCCGGATCTCCGACGCGAGCCTGGTCAGCTGCTCGGCGGCCGCGCTCGGTGGTCCGAGCGCGGCGAGCCTCGCCTCGGCGTCGTGGATCCGGTTCCAATAGGGCCAGCACGACCGCAGGCGGTCGAGCTCGACGTCCCGACGACGGAGTTCGTCGAGGCGCTCCCGAGCGGTGCCGGTCTCTCCTTGAAGCCTCCGGTGTCCTGCCTCGGCCGAGGCGTATCCCTCGGCCGCGGCGCGCGTCGTGCGCAACCGCGCCTCGGTGTCATCAAGTTGGTGGCGCAACTGGTTGGCGCGGGCGTCGGAACTGCGTTGGCGGACGATCGTCCCTCGTCGGTTCTCGAGCTCGCGCATCGCGCGTGTCGCCGACCGGCCGGCCCCGAGGACCCCGGCCGTAAAGACGAGGTCCCGCACGTCGTCGTCGTCGAGGTTCTCGAGCGAGGTCAACTCGTCGAGTCCGAAGGCGAAGATCGAACGGAACAGCCCGGCGTTGGCGCCCCCGAGCAGCGCGTGCAGCTCCGCGTCGCCGCCGAGGCGCCCGTCCGGACCCGTGATGACGGGGTCGCGGGCATCGGCGTGCCGTTCGATCACCCAGGGTCGCCCGTCCTCGTCGAGGAGCCGCAGCGACCCGCCGTGCCGGCCCCCTCGCAGTGGCGGGCGCGCGTTCTGGCGACTCCTTCGATCCGGGAAGCCGAAGAGCACGGCGCGCACGAAGTCGAGGAGGGTCGACTTGCCCGCTTCGTTCAGCCCGTAAACGACGGTGAGCGAGGGCGCGATCCCGTCGAGGTCGAGATCCGCGAGCGTGCCGTAGCCGTCGACATGAATCCCGGTGAGCTTCACGGCTCGTCTCCGGCGATCGCATCGAGCGCGGTCGACATCGCCTCGTCGAACAGCCGGGCGAGGGTGTCGTCGTCTCCGGCGATCCCGTCGAGCGCCCCGGCCAAGGCGCGCGGCGCGCCGGCGACGACCCGGCCGGCGAGTTCGGCGGCCGCGGCCGGATTCGAACCCACGTTCTCGGCGAGCTCGACAAGGTCCGCCGCGAAGTCGCCGCGGCGACGGATCGCGTCGAGGTCGACGATTCCCTTCGTCAGATCCTCGATCTCGTCCCACCAGCAGAACGGCTGGCGGTCGCCCGTCTCCTCGCGCAGCGCCCGTACGAGATCGTCCGTCGCGCCGGGCCGGGCGAGGAGCGCGTGCAGGACACCGCGTCCGGTGAGCCGGGCGCGCAAGATGGCCGAACGTCCCTCTGCCGCGGCGAGGCGCGCTGCCCCTTGCTCTCCGAGGTTCTCGACGAGGGAAGGGAGGTCGGGGACGCCTTCGATCGTGCTCTCGATCTCCTCGAAGCGAACGCGGTCGCACGGCACGAACTCGGCGTCGTCGACGACGCCCTGGCGGACGTGGACGACGATCGCCCCTTTGGCGCTCTGTTCGCTCGGCTTGGGGCTGCGGGCCTGGCTGTTCCCGGGGTAGACGATCCAGGGATTCCCGGGTCCGCTCCCTTCGATCACCCGGCGGAGGTGGATGTGGCCGAGCGCCCAGTAGTCGAGGCGCGCCGATCGGAGGTCGTCGAGGCTGCAGGGGCTGTAGGCGTCATGGTCCACGCTCCCTTCGAGGTTGCAATGCAGCAGCCCGACGTGGACTCCGGGTCCGTCGGGGCGCCGGAACCGCAGGGAGAGGTTCTCGGTTGTCATCCGGGTGGCGTAGCTGATGCCCTGGACGGTGGCGATCACCGCACCGTCCTTCTCCACCGGGACGAGGCCGACAGATTCGCCGCCGAAGATCGTCACGCCTCGGGGCCAGGAGCTGATCGCTGACCAGCCTGTCGACACCGGGTCGTGATTGCCGTGCACGACGAAGCTCGGGATCCCCTCTCCGGCGAGCAGCGCGAGCCCCTTGTGGAAGCGCACCTGGGCGCGAAGCCCGCGCTCGAGGCCGTCGTAGATGTCACCGGCGATGACGACGAACGCCGCCCGGCGTTCGAGGGCGAGCTCGACGATGGAGTCGAAGGCTTGCAGCGAGGCTTCCCGCAGCGCTTCGGCGACGTGGTGCGGAAGGTCGTGGACGTCCCGGAACGGTGTGTCGAGGTGCAGATCGGCCGCGTGGACGAAACAGAACGACGCCTCGGGGCTGTCGGCCATCACGTTGAGGCTACCGATCGGCTGCCTCGTACCCCGGTTTCTGACCGAGCTGGTCACGCGCCCGCTCCCGAAGGCTCACCGGGTCAGGAAGGTGAGAGCCGCCGAAGGTCCTTTTGCACGTCCGGCCAGATGAACGAGCCTTCGAAGCTGACCGGCGGCACGCCGAGCGCCGCTTCGAAGTACTTGAGCACGTATTTCACGGGCCGGCCCTCACGCACAACGGTGACCGCACCGACGTCGTAGCGACGGAGGAAGATGCGGAACTCGCGCGTCGTCGCGGCGTCGTGGGGCGGCGGCGGGCTCGGGCTGCGGTAGAGCCAGTAGACGAGGGCCTTCTCGACGGCGTAGGGCGGAATCAAGAGCGCGGCGTCGCGCAACGGCTTGCCACCGGCCCGGTTGGAGACGGAGCCGCGGAAGGCGATCAGCTTGAAGCGCATGTCCCCCGCCGCCTGCCAGAGCAGGGCCTGGTCGTTGAAGCCCACGTAACCGATGGGTAGCGGGTAGGAGAGGACGACCGAGCCGGGGCGCAGAGGAGAGTCGGCCGCGGTGAAAAGCGCCGGCACCGCGGGATCGGTCGACGCGTACGGCAGGGCGGGGAGAAGCGGCACGAGCGCCAGAGCGAAGATGGCGGAACTGGCGAGCCGCCGGCCGAGCTGACGCCGCGCGGACAGCCGTTTCGGCTCCGCGTCGCCGGGTGACCCACTTGTCGCTGCGGCCCGGCGCGGGCGCCAGAGACCGGTGATGATGCCTTCACGTGCCATCCGATCGAGCCCGATCGCCGAGACGACCGCGATCGCGAGGTACATGAGGAACGAGTAGCGCAGGTCGAGCGCGCCGTTGAGGAGCGGGATCCTCGTGATGAGGTCGTAGGGCAGTCGGACGCCGTGTCGTTTCGCCCCGAGTGTGATCACCCAGGCACCGAAGGCGACGACGGCGAACAGCTGGACCTGGGCGACCCGTCGGCATCGGTACACGATGTAGGCGAGCAGTACGAGCAGGGGAATCCCAACGTAGGTCGTCGACTCGACTCCGTTTTGCAGGGTGAGCGCCATCCCTTTGGCCAACCAGCTGCCGAACCCGAAGTGCTGCAGGTTCGTCGGGTAGATGAGAGATCCGAGGCTCGATTCGTAGCTCTCGAGTTCAGCAAGAGGGTGGGGCGAGCCGCTCACGTGGTAGGGCCCGCGGAAGTAGACCCAGAGCGGGTATCCCGCGACGACGACCGCGGTAACGACGGCCGCCGCGGCCCCCCGACCGATGTCCCTGAGCCGCTCGCGGGTCGCCACGGGGTGCAGGACGACGAGCACGACGAGGCAGAGGGCCGTGGCGAACAGGGTGATGCCGAGGATCTCCGCTGAGATCATGAACTGCGCGGCGACGACGAGGCCCAACACGATGCCGTTACGGACGACGTGACGTCGTCTGACAAACACCTCGTCGAGAAGCGCCGCGATGATCGGGGGCAACGGGATGAACGTCAGGAAGAGGTGGGACTGGGACTGCCCGACCATGAAGGGCGAGAACTCGTAGACGAGGCCGCCGATGAACGCGGCGGGCCACCACTTCGTCCAGCGCCTCAACACGAAACACATCGAGATTCCCGAGAGGGCGAGCGCCAGCCGCATGAGCAGGCTGTACGTCGAGAGAGCCCCGTAAACGAGCGTGAACGGAGCAAAGACAATGCCGAGCAGCGGTGTGGAGGTGTTGTTCATGAGGTTCACGCCGTAGGGCCAGTCAGCCCAGTTCGTGTACAGCGGGTTGAGGCCGTGGGCGAGGGCGTACGCCGGCCAGGCGAGAGACCACACTCCTTCGGGGATGTCGCCGCAGGCGCAGGGCGGCAGGGTCGCGCTCGTCGCGGGCGGGTGGACGCCGTAGACGAAGGCGGCGAGGACGCAGTAGACGAGTGCGCAGAGCGCCGGCGGGCCGTAACGCCGCAGTCGGGCCCGGCGGCGGGTGGTGATTTGCTCGATGGCCGCTAAATCGCTCATCGAGGGAGTGGATAGCCGGTCCCGGCGGTGACGAACCGTGGCCGGGTCACGCGCGTCCGTCATCGAAGGTGGCCCGGGCACGCACTTTCGGGGACAGTACCACCCGCTCGTTCGTGGCCCGTGCGGGGCGTCGCCACGCCTATACGCTTGGACCTTCAGCGGACGGAGGCAGGCAATGAGCTTCGATCTCACTGAGGTGCTGGCGAGCCACAAGGGCGAGAACTTCCGACTCTACGGCCGGAACATCAACCCCCAGCTGGTGAACGTCCTCCGGTCGATCGGCTTCGACCGCTTCTACTCGCGCGCCGAGGGCGCCTACCTCTATGACGACGAAGGCCGCCGCTACCTCGACTTCCTCTCCGGGTTCGGGGTGTTCGCCCTCGGCCGGAGCCATCCGGCCCTGAAAAAGGCCCTCCACGAGGCGATCGATGCCGACCTGCCGAACCTCATCCAGATGGACGCCGCGCTGCTGCCAGGGGTGTTGGCGGCAGAGATCCTGAAGCGTTGTCACCCCGGAATGGGGCGCGTCTTTTTCACGAACTCTGGGGCCGAGGCGGTCGAGGCCGCGCTGAAGTTCTCCCGCTATGCGACGGGGCGGTCCCGGGTTCTGTACTGCGAACACGGCTTCCACGGCCTCACGCTCGGCGCGCTCTCAGCGAACGGCGGTTCCGAGTTCCGCAAGGGCTTTGGGCCGTTGATTCCCGGTTTCACCCAGGTGCCCTTCGGAGATGCCGAAGCCCTCGAACGTCAGCTGCGTTCGCGTGATGTCGCCGCCTTCGTCGTCGAGCCGATCCAGGGCCATGGCGTCTTCGTCGCGCCGCAGGAGTACTGGGACGCCGTCTCTGAATTGTGTCGCCGCTACGGGACCCTGCTCATCGCCGACGAGGTGCAGACGGGGCTCGGGCGCACCGGCCGCCTGTGGGCACACGAGCACTACGGCCTCGTTCCGGACATCGTGACGATGTCGAAGGCGCTGTCGGGCGGGTTCGTCCCGATCGGGGCGATGGTGTGCTCGACGAAGGTCTCCGACAAGGTCTACTCGTCGATCTCGAGGGCGCTCGTCCACTCCTCGACATTCAAGAACAACCAGCTCGCGATGGTCGCCGGGCTGGCCACGCTCGCGACGATTGACGACGAGAACCTCGTCGACCGTGCTCGGATGAACGGCGACGCATTCGACAAAGCGCTCGCGCCGCTCGTCGAGCGCCACGAGACCTTCCAGTTGGTGCGCGGCAAGGGGCTGATGGTCGGGCTCGTCTTCGGTGAGCCGACGTCGTTCCGCCAGCGGACGCGCTTCCGGTTGCTCGAGGCGGCCCGGACGGGGCTGTTCTCGCAGATCGTCGTCGGGCCGCTGTTCACCCGGCACGGGATTCTCACCCAGGTCGCGGCCGACTCGATGAACGTCGTGAAGCTGCTCCCGCCCCTCGTCATCGGCCAGTACGAGGTCGATTACTTCGCTGCCGCCCTCGACGACGTCCTGACGGACGCCGAGAAGAACTCGTCGTTGATCGTCGAATTCGGCAAGACTCTCGTCAAGGGCTCGTTGCGACGCGCCGGTTGAAACCGGGGATCCGGCGTGTCGGCATGACCGCGCCTGGCGGGCACCTCGTGAGGGCTCTTGTCGCGGTCGGCACCCTCTCCTGGTTCATCGCGGCCTTCGACGGCGGTTCCGCGGCACTCGGCGACTCGTCGGCGTCACCCGCGCCGACGACGACCTTGCCCGTCGCGATCGATATTCCGGGCTCGGCCGCCGGTGGTGCGTTCGCGGCGCTCGGTCCGGTCAGGCGAGTCGCCGTGCTGCCGGTCGTTCCGGGCCGAGTCGCGCCGAAGCTCCTCGCTGACGGGACGATGCCGGCCCGGTCGTTGCGCGTTGCGTACCGCCAGTTCGGCTCGGGACCCGATCTGCTTCTCATCACGGGCGAGCACGGTTCGTTGACCTCTTGGGACCCGCAGGTGCTCGTTGCGCTCGGCGCGTACTACCGCGTGACGGTCTTCGACCTCCCCGGGGTCGGCTACTCGGAGCCGAGCAGGGGCACCGAAACGGTCCCGCGTCTCGCGGACCTGACGGCGGGACTGATCTGGTCATTGGGGTTATCCCAGCCGACAGTGGTCGGCTGGGGGCTCGGCGGGGAGATTGCGATGGCCCTCGTCGAGCGTCACGCGGGTCTTGTGTGGCGCCTCGTCCTCGCTGACTCGACGGCCGGAGGCCCGAAGTCCTACCGGCCGGCCGCAGCAGTCTCGGCGTTGTTCGCGTCGGGGTGGGCGACGACGGTCGAACTCTCTAGCCTTTTCTTCCCGGCGAGCGCGCGGTTGACGCGCTCGCGCTGGCTCGCCGATGTCGGTCAGGTCAACCCGGACGACATCACCGCACCGGCGATCGAGGCAGAAGGCTCCCTCGTTGCCCAGACCGATCGCGCGAGCGCCGTCGCGCACGACCTCGCAACGATCGGGATCCCGACTCTGATCTTCGCCGGGTCCGCGGACGTGGTCGTGCCGGTCGCCAACTCCCGCGAGCTGTCGCGCGCGATCGCCCATTCGCGGCTCATCATCTTTTCCGGTGCCGGATACGCGAGCATCTTCCAGTACTCGTCGGAGTTCGTGAGCGAACTGACGCTATTCACGAATTCGTGACGGATCCGCCGTGCTGCCTTCCGATCCGCGGATGCGAATTCCGGCGAAGAGCATCCTGTTCCACGGTTAATCTCTCGTCGTGACCGACGCCACCCGCCGTCACGACCCTGAACTGCGTGGATTCGCGAGTGACAACTGCGCGCCCGTCCACCCCGACGTGCTCGCGGCCATTGCGTGCGCGAACGGAGGACACCAGGACTCCTACGGGGACGACGTCTACACCGCACACCTCCAACGGGTCTTCAAGCACCACTTCGGGGAGGAGGCTCAGGCGTACCCGGTCTTCAACGGAACCGGCGCGAACATCGTGAGCCTGCAGGCGATGACGGAACGTTGGGACGCCGTGATCTGCGCGACCTCGTCGCATCTCAACACCGACGAGTGCGCCGCAGCCGAGCGCGTGGCCGGGATCAAACTCCTCACGCTCGACGCGCCCGACGGCAAGATCGCCGCCGATTCGCTCGCCGTCCACGCCTGGGGATGGGACAACCAGCATCGGGCCTCGCCGCGGGTCGTCTCGATCACACAGTCGACGGAGCTCGGCACCTGCTACACGCCCGACGAGATCGCACTGATCTGTGCGCGATCCCACGAGTTCGGCATGAAAGTGCACGTGGACGGCGCACGCCTCGCCAACGCGGCGGCGACCCTCGGGACCGGTTTCAAAGCGTTCACCACGGACGTCGGGGTCGACGTCATCTCCTTCGGCGGCACGAAGAACGGGCTGCTCTTCGGCGAGGTGATCGTCGTTTTGAACCCCGAGGCGGTCCGGGGGATGCTGCACCTCCGGAAGGCAGCGACGCAGCTCGCCTCCAAGATGCGCTACGTGTCGGTGCAGTTCGAGGCGCTGCTCGCGGGGGACCTCTGGTTACGGAACGCGCAGCACGCGAACGCGATGGCGCGTCGGCTGGCGGAGCAGGTCAGGCGCCTCCCCGGTGTCGAGGTCGCGCGGCCCGTCGAGGCCAACTCGGTGTTCGCCAGATTGCCCGCCGCCGCAACCGTCCGGCTCCAGGAGCGGTTCCACTTCTACGTCTGGGACCAGGCGAGCGGCGAGGTCCGCTGGATGACGGCGTTCGACACGACGGAGGCCGACGTCGACGCGTTCGCCCAGGCGGTGGCCGAGGAGCTGCGGTCGGACTGACCGGCGCCCGCCGGCGCACCCATGGCGCCCGTCGACCCACCGGACGAGGCATCCCTCGGCTGGTCCCGTCCGGAGCGGTCCGGTGCCAGCCGACTGACGCTTGGCGACCGGCCGCGGCAAAGTAGGGGCGGAGGAGCCCGAAGGTGAAACGGCGCGAACGGGGACCTGGGAAGAGGGACGAGGCGGACGATGTCCCGATTGTCGAGGGACCGGCGGCGTTTGTACGCGAGGACGCCGCGGACGTCGCGTCGTGTGACAACGCGGTCGACTTCGACGACGAGGTCGAAGACGAGGTTCCGCCCCTCGACGTCGTAGAAGCGGCTGAGGTCGACGCTCTGCTCGACGATCCCGAGTCTCTCGACGGCGAAGAGCGCTGAGCGACCGGCGGCGGTCCCGAGGGCATCTCACCCTCGATCCGGAGCTCGACTAGCACCCCCAGACCCTCGGGTGGACCTCTACGATGTCCTGACACATCGGTCGCCGATGTCTCGACACATCACAATCGTGCGGGCGAGAGGACTCGAACCTCCAACCCCGAAGGGACCGGGACCTAAACCCGGCGCGTATGCCAGTTTCGCCACACCCGCATGGGGCAACGAGCGCCCCAGCAAGCCGCTCAACGCAGAAGCTTACCGAGGCACGGGTCGCGGCTGGGGTGTGCTCGGGTTAGTCTCGGACCATGACTGAAGAGCTCTCCGTGCCGTCCGGCGTCGTCAAGGCGTCGCTCAATCTGACCGCGGACCCGTCGGCAGACGTCTATCAGCGCCTGCTGAGGGAGCGGATCATCTTCCTCGGGACCCAGGTCGACCAGAACTCGGCGAACGCGATCTGTGCGCAGTTGCTGCTGCTCGAGGCCGAGGATCCCGACCGGGACATCTCGGTGTACATCAACTCGCCCGGCGGTTCGGTGACCGACGGACTCGCGATCTACGACACGATTCAGTATGTCCGGTGCGACGTCTCGACGATCTGTCTCGGGCTCGCTGCCTCGATGAGTCAGTTTCTCCTGTGTGCCGGCACCCCCGGCAAGCGGTACGCACTGCCGCACGCCCGGATCCTCATGCACCAGCCTTCGGGTCAGATGCAGGGCCAGGCGGCCGACATCGCCATCCAGGCGGAACAGATCGTCTACCTCAAGCGGATGATGGCCGAGCGCATCGCATTCCACACGGGTCAGACTGTCGAGCGCATCGAGGCCGACTCGGACCGCGATCGTTGGTTCACCGCAGACGAAGCCCGTGAGTACGGCTTCATCGACAAGGTCATCGACCGCTCGAGCGTGCACGCAGGCAAGCGCCAATGACCGGGCGGCGTTCGGTCGGTCGCCCAGCCGCCGAACGCCCGAGGCGTCTCTTGGTCCGGCGCTAGCGGGTGATGGTCTCGGTAAGACCTGTGCGCGTGTCCTCAGGGCGCCACGCCGTCGTGAGTGGCGTTCTGATGGAACATCGGCCACGCCGGCGGAACCGTCGGCGGGGTTGAAATTCGATACGACACGAGCCTGCCTGTGTAGTTGAACGCGGCAGGACCGCCGCAGGCTTCGAGCACGCTCCATCCTGAGCCGGTGCCCGTTCCGAGGACATCGGTGACCGCGACGGAGTTGAAGACTCGGCAGCCGGGGTCGATCGCCTCGCCGGCGTATGACGTCCCGAACAGGTACGCCCCCGTTTGCCCGCTGATCGCGTAGAGGCCCGCGCCCGAGCCGACGAGAACGTCGTTTGTCGCTTCGCCCTGCAACGGCACGAGGACCGGTGACGAGAAAGAGGTCGGGCCGTGCAACTTATCGGTCCAGAGCCGCTGGCCGCCGCCGTTCCAGGCGGTCACCATGGTCGTGTTCGGTCCGAGGCAGCTCGCGTTGGTGAGGCCGGAGCACACCCACGACGTCTCGACGACCGCCGGCGTGCCGGTGTTGTTGATTACCCCGATCGCGGGGGAACCGAGCGATGGACCAGTCGTCTTCACGGGCCAGCCAGGCACCGGTGCTCCGTTGTCGGCGTAGTAGGCGAAGATCCTGTAGGTACCCGACGGGAAGGGCTGCCAGTAGAAGCCGGTCCCGACGACGACCACGGCCCGTCCCGTCGAGTTGATCACCCCGACCGCGGGACTCGACCAGATGGTCTGGCTCTCGCAGTGCTGCCAGACGATCGTCGGCGCTGTTCCGACGTAGTGGTAATCGGTGATCCAGCCTCCTCGGCAACCCTGCCAACCGTGCGCGTCACCGCCGATGAAGATGCTGGCGCCGATCGTTCCGGGGACCCGGTAGAGCGCCGGAGACGACCAGATCGTGTCGGCGGTGTTGATCGGGAAACCCGGCAGAAGCCTTCCAGCGGGCGTGAGCGCGTAGATGTAGTGGTCCCAGGATCCGAAGACGATGTCCAGCTGCCCGCTTGCCGTGAGGCTGCCGACCGCGGGAGAGGAAATGACGCCGACCGCCGTTCCCGGGGCGGTGCCGACGTGGAAGATGAATCGGGTAGCCCCGCTGAGATGGAAGGCCTCGACCTCGCGCGCCGTGTTGTTGACCCACGTCGAGGCGGCGCCGACGATGATCGACGGCGGCTTGTTCGGGCCGTCGAGGAACGCGATCGTGGGACTCGACTCGATGGCGACGGCCGCGCCAGCGGGTGCGGCGAGCCTCTTCGGCCAACCCGGGAGCTCCTCACCGGTCGCGGCGTTGAAGACGCTCACCCTGCCGCTCTCGTCGCCGACCGCGACGATCGTCATACCGTGCCAGTCCGCGACGGTCGGCGAGCTCTGGGCGACCGCGCCGGGCAGACACGTGACCCAGGACGGCCCCGGCCAGCTGATGCCGTGACCCTGGAGAACGGAGCAAGCCGACTGTCGTGTGGTTGCCGCTCCCCCTCCCGTCGCGGCGGCGAACCCGATACCGGTCGCGGTCGCGAACGCCACGAGCGCGCACACGGTGATGAGTCGGATGCTGCGGAACCGACTGTGCCGTGGGCCGTAGATACGACGGGGGGTGGGCGGGCTCGCGATCCTAACCATGACGCGGACGCTAGCCATCTCGGTCGCATTCACTCGGGTTCTTCCGGCACCTAAATGTGTCATCGCTTGGTGCATTTGTGCAGGGATCCCAGGGAAGAAGTTAGGGATTTGGCGCGAAAGGCGAGAGCGCGCTCGCGATTTACCCACGTTGTGCCCCGAAGCGGAATCGGTACCCGCCGCGACGGTGCCGTCCTTGTCGTCTCGGCAAGCGGGATCCCGCGCCGCTTCCGCCACGCGCGCCTGGGTGTCCGGCTCGCCGCCGGATGCCGCTCGCAGGTCTGGCACAAGATCGCCGGCCGCAAGCCTCGAGGACGCTCCAGCCTGCGCCGGCACCCGCGGCCAGGACGTCTGCCACCGCGACCACGTTGTAGTCGCGGCAGCGGGGATCGATCGCCTCGCCCGAGGGAGATGCTCCGTAGAGGTACGCCCCGGTCTGACCGCAGATCGCGTCAAGGCCCGCGCCCGAGCAGATGAGAACGTCGTTCGTCGTTCCGCCCCACAAAGGGACGCGGACCGGTGACGAGAAAGAGGTCGGGCTGCCAAGGTCGTCGCTACTCGCACGACCAGCATCCGGTGGGGATTGTTCGTCGCCTACGCTTCTCCTCGTCGGGTGCAGTCGTGCAGGGAGTTCGGGGAAGAAGGCGGCCGGCATGGCGCGAAAGGCGAGGACGCGAGTGCGGCTTGCCTTCGTCACGCCGCGGTACGGTCCCGGCGTCGTAGGAGGCTCCGAGGCCGTGATGGCCGAGGCGGCACGCGGTTTCGTTCGCCGTGGCTACGAGGTCGACATCCTCACGACCTGCGCCCGGTCGCATTTCAGCTGGGCGAACGAGTTCGACGACGGGACCTCGGAGGATGCGGGGGTGGTCGTCCGGCGGTTCCCGACGGTCACTTCGCGGCGTCGGCTTGTCGCCTCCGGCCTCGAACAGCGCGTCCAGCGCGGCGAGGAGTTGGGCACGGCGGCGGAGATTGCCTGGGTGAACAGCCGATTCCGCGTGCCCGAGCTGTACCTTCACCTGCTCGCCGAGGCGCGGCGCTACGACGTCATCGTGTTGTCTCCGTACCTGTTCTGGTCGACGATCTACGGCGCCCAGGTCGCCCCCGAGCGCTCGATCGTGATGCCGTGCCTGCACGACGAGCCGTACGCGCGACTCTCCGTCGTCCGCTCCACGCTCGCGTCGGTGGCGGCCGTTTGGTTCCTTTCTGAGCCCGAGCACCTGCTCGCCCACCGAATCGCACCCGACCTCCCACCGCGCCACGGCGTCGTGGGCGCGGCAGTCGAGGTCCCCGATTCCTACGACGCGGCCGGGTTTCGGGAGCGTCACGGCCTGCGGCGGCCCTTCGTCCTCTTCGCCGGCCGGCGCGAGGATGGCAAGGGCTGGCGAGAGCTCCTCGCGGCCTACGCCGCCGCTGTCGTCGGCAACGACGCCCCCTTCGACCTCGTGACGGTCGGCGTCGGAGCCCCCGAGATCCCCGAAGGTCTCGCCGGACGGGTGATCGACCTCGGCTACCTCGACGCCGACGAGATGCCGAACGCCTTCGCCGCGGCCGAGGCGCTCGTCCAGCCGAGCGCCAACGAGAGCTTCTCGCGCACGTTGATGGAGTCGTGGCTCGCGGGAACCCCCGTCATCGCCTCGGCGGCCGGTGAGGTGATCACCTGGCACTGCGAACGGTCGGGCGGCGGTCTCACCTACGCCGGCGATCTCGAGTTCGCGCAGTGCCTCCGTTTCGTCGCCGAGGCGCCGAAGGCCGCCGCGGCGATGGCGGCGCGCGGCCAGCAATACGTGCTTGGCAACTACACGTGGGAGGTAGTGCTCGACGCGATGGAGCGCTCGCTTGTCGGGCTCACGGGAAGGACGGCGCGGTGAGGATCCTCATCGTCGGCACGGTGCCTCCTCCCGGCGGAGATGCCGCGCTCGCGCTCGCCGAGATCGCGACGGCGCTCATCGCGGAGGGACACGACGTCGAGATGTTCTCGCCCGACGACCGCAGCGCCGCCCACCGCAGTGGCCGGACCGAAGGCCCGCTCTTCTGCTTGCGGCTCGCCTGGCTCTCGCGCCGCTTCGACTCCGTCGTCGTTCACTTCGAACAGGGCCTGCCACTGCGCGCCCGCGCCGGGCGGTGGTGGCGTGCCGTGACGCTGACGCTCTTCGCGGCGGCGTTGCGGATGTTCCCCGAAAGGAACCTCCGCTTCGACCCCGATTCGCCGATCCCCGGCGGCATCGGAAGCCGGGCGATGGGCGAGATCTGGACGACGGCTTCGCACGTCGTCGTGGCGAGCGAGCAGGACCGCGCCCAGCTCATCGCGATCTGGGGACTGCCCGAGGAGAGGGTCACCGTGGCCGAGGAGCGTCCGGAGCGCCGCGTCCACGTCCCCCGGGGATGGGCCGCCGCCGATGCCGATGATCCGCGGACCGAGGTGCTCGAGCTCGTTCGGGCACGGTCCGCGCATGACCGCGCCGCCCGCGCCGCCCGCGTCGCGCTCGGCGGCGAGATCGGCGCCGCTCCGGGATCGCCCTTCGCAGGTGACCGCAGTCGCGCGCCCGACCCCGAAGCCTTCGTGCGCGGGGCGATCGCGCTCTGTCGCCGTCTCGTCGAGAGGATCTCCGCGACGGACAGGTCCTGAGGGCTCGGTTCAGGCCCCGGGTCGCGGGACGCCGACCATGGCGCGTTCGGGGAGGACCGCGGCGAGCAGCGCATGGGCGGTGGCGGCGAACGTCTGGTGCGCCGCGAAGTCGCGACCGGCCCCGGCGAGGAGGCTGCGGCGCGCCGGGTCGGTGAGAAGGCCGGCGAGCACGGAGGCGAGCCCCTCGGCGTCGACGGCGGCCGGGACGAGCTCAACCGCCGCCCCGGGCAGCTCGCGCAGCCAACCGAGGTTCGTCGCGACGGTCGGCACCCCGGAAGCAAGGCATTCGCCGACCGCGGCGGAGGCCTCGCCGTTGAAGGACCGGCGCAGCTGGACGGCGAGCGTCGCCGCGGCGAGCCAGGCGCGGTAGCGCTCCTGTGGCAGCGGTCCGGTGAGCGCGAGCCGGTCTCCGATCCCCTGGGCCGAGGCGCGATCGGCGAGCGCGCGAGCGAGGTCCTGCGAGACCGGCCCGACGAAGGCGAGCATCGCGGCGTCGTCGTGCCGCGCCCCCCGGACGAGTGCCGCGAAGGCGTCGACCAACAGCTCCGGGGCCTTCACCGGGTCGACGATCCCGAAGTGGGCCACGACGGATTGATCATCCCGGGGTTCCGGTGACCGACCCCACCACCTGGCGGCGATCGGGCAGCCATCCGGTGCCTCGGTCGTCTCGGCGAAGGCCGACCGGCTGTCCCGGGGCGATTCGATGGCGAACGGGAGGATGTCGACGCGTCCCGCGAGAAGCGGTCCGGCGTCGACTCGGGCGAGCGCCGCGGCGGCGCGCGACGTGACGAGGAAGACCTCGGACAACCCGATCGCCTCGCGTGCCATGAGGAGCCCGTAGCGGGCGAGATCCTCCGCCCCGACCTCGTTGAATGCGCCGAGACGCGGCGGCAGGGATTCGCCGTACATCTCGCGGATCCGGCCCGCCAGGCCGTGTGGCAGAAGGCCCGGGTCCCCAGTCTCGTGACGGTAGAGATTCGTCAGCCGCACGTCGTGGCTGACGACGACGCCCGGGCGTTCGCGGAGGAGCGCGAGCGCTCCGAGGTGATGGTGGCTGTTGCCGAGGGTGTAGACGACCCGGTCGTAGCGCCCGGTCAGCCGCTCGATCGCGGCGAGCGCTGGTGCTGCGTACACCGGCGCGCCGGCGGGGGCGGTCGGGGAGGGCGTCGGTCCGTCGGCGAAGACGTCGAGGGTGACTTCGTTCGTCGCGACGAGCTCCTCGATGAGGCGGAAGTTGTAGGCGGCGACGCCGGAAGGCGCCGGCGGGAGTGGCGTGACGAAGGCCACGCGGGGGAGCGCACGCTGGCGCCCTCCCCGCGGGCGCGCCCGCCTCGCGGACCCGGCGACGAGATCCTCGAAAACCTCTGCACTGCGCGCCGCGACCTCCGGCCAGCTCGCGATGCGGCCGAGCTCACGGGACGGCGCCGCGCCCGGGTCGTGACGGCCGAGCGCCGCGGCGATCACCCGCGCGATGTCGTCCACGTCCTCAGGGTCGAACCGGTTCTCCGGCGCAACGAGTTCGTCGAGGGGCGGGCGGTCCGAGCAGACGACGGTCGCGCCGCAGGCGCGGGCTTCGGCGACGGGCAGGCCGAAACCTTCGGCGAGCGACGGGAAGCAGACAAGGTCTGCTCCCTGGTACAGGGCGACGAGGTCGTCGTCGCCGACGAACCCCGTCACGACCACCGGATCGGCGACGGCGGCCTGGGACGCGAGGTGGCGGAGATGGTGGGCGGTCGATTCCGGTAGCTCGCCGGTGATGACGAGCTGCCGATCCCACACCGCGTCTCCGAGGCGGGACCACGCCCCGACGATCCGTTCGTTGTTCTTCCGAGGGTGGCTGCCGCTCGGACAGAGCACGTACGGCCGCGCGAGGCCCGCTGATCGCAGGAGACGGATCGCGTGCTCGGTCGCGGCGTCGTGCGACGGCGCAGGGCGGAAACGGTCGTCGGGCGCCGCGCCGACCACGTGCACCCGTTGCGGCGCGACACCGAGTCGCGTGACGAGGTCCTCTCCGACCGCGGCGGAGAGGACCTGGAGGGCGGCCGCCGAGCGGACGAGTTCGAGGCGCGTCCGATAGCGGCGGCGCTCACCGATGTCGACGAGCTCGGTCGCGGGGTCGCGTGCCGGAATGAGGTCGTACACGGTGACCGAGAGCACGAGGTCACGCGCGTCGGCCTGCGATGGCCAGATGGCGCTCGTTTCGACCGCAAGATCGAACGGCGAAAGGGCGTGGAAGACGCGCGCCTGCGGACTGATCGCGTCCGGCGCGCCGCGGTAGGCGACCTTGCCCGTGGAGACCAGCTCCTCGATCGGGCCGGGTGGCGGCAGATCGGGATTGAGCAGGTAGGTCCCGACCAGATCGGGTCGCAGTCGTTCGATGGCGAGGGCCCAGTTCGTGGCGTAGCGGCCGATGCCGTGGGTGCGTGAACTCGGGCTCTGGAGAGCCTGAAGGTCGACGACGACCGTCCCGGCCGACTCCGGGGGCCGGCCGGGAGTCATCGAGGAGCGCGGTCGGCCCTGGCGGCCGTCGTGGCGACCGACTCCTCGAGCTCCCCGAGGCGCTTCTCCGCAGCCTGCAGGAGCCGTCCGAGCAGCTCAGTCGCCTCGGCGTCGCCTTCGATCTGCGTACGCAGCAGCGAGCGGATCTCGGCGAGCTCGGAGCGCATCTCGTCGATCTTCAGCGAGACGTGACGTTCGAGCGACTCGATCTTCTCCTCGTTCGCTGCGACCCGGCCCGGGAGCGACGCCGCGGTTCGTGTCTTGCGCCACAACCGGACCCGCACCTTGTCCACGGCGACTCCTTCGTGCCGATGATCCGGATCTCGATGGTAGACGCCGGCATGCACCGCCCACCTGAAAGCCCGGCCACTAGGATAAATCAGAGCTGGTCCGGAGTACGGCGGCGCCCCGGAACACCAGTCCGATACCGTCGCCTCGATCGGCGAACATGGGATGAGCTAGGCACGCGCCCTGGCGGTCGCGACCCGTGATCGCCGGCAGCATAAGAGGTGTGAGGCGTCATGGGGACGGTGAGCGAGACCGACGTGCCGACGGTCGTCGGCGTGTCGTCGCGCCAGCGCTCCTTCGTCCCCCGCGGGGGGCGGGGCGGGGACGGCCAGGAATTGGTGGCCCGAATCGTCTCGTCACGCGTGACGCTTCGGGCGCGGCTGCGGGAGCTCTGGAACGCCCGCGAGCTCTTCGTCTTCCTCGTCCGCAAGGACCTGAAGGTGAAGTACAAGAACAGTTTCCTCGGGTTCTTGTGGTCGATGCTCAACCCGGCGTTCGTGCTGCTCGTCTACTACGTCGTGTTCAAGTACTTCCTGAAGAACCCGACTCCGTACTTCGCGCTCTACCTGTTCTCGGGACTGCTCATCTGGAACCTGTTCCAGACGGCGACCACCGGTTCGGCGAGCGTCATCGTCGCGAACTCGGGCATCGTGAAGAAGGTCGCCTTCCCCCGCGAGATCCTCGCCCTCTCGCAGGTGGGCACGGCGACCGTGTTCTTCTTCTTCCAGGCCCTCGTGCTCGTCGTGTTCCTCGTCGGGTTCCAGTACTCGCCTGCCTGGAGCTACCTGCCGATCGCCGTGTTCGCGCTCGTCGACCTGATCGTCTTCTCGGCGGCGCTCGCCGTGTTCCTGTCGGCCGTGAACGTGTACTTCCGCGACATCGAGCACCTCATCCTCGTGCTCCTGAACGCCTGGTTCTGGGGCGTGCCGATCATCTACAGCTACGACCTCGTCTACGGGATGTTCGCCCGGCACAATCTCGGGTGGCTCGAGAAGCTGTACCTCGCCAACCCGATCACGACCGTCGTGATCGCGTTCCAGCGGGCGATATACGGCCATGTGTTCGTGAAGATCACCGGTAACCCGCATTACGTCGTGCTCGCGAACTACCCGTACCACTTCTTCCTGGAGCTGCTCGGGGGGCTTCTCGTCGTCTCGATCGGACTGTTCTTCGGCGCGATGCTGATCTTCGGGCGTATCAGCGGCAACTTCGCTGAGGAGCTCTGAGTCCACGTGAGCTCCGCGGTCGAGATCCAGAACGTCTCGAAGCGTTTCCACCTCTATCTCGAGAAGTATTCGTCGCTGAAAGAGCGCCTGATGCACCTCGGGCACATCCCATACGAGGAGTTCTGGGCACTTCGCGATGTGAAAGCGGAGATCCAGCCGGGCTCAACCGTCGGGATCCTCGGTCGCAACGGCTCGGGCAAGTCGACGCTGCTGAAGTGCATCGCTGGGATCCTCCAGCCGACCTTCGGCCAGGTCGTCGTGCGCGGCAAGGTCGCGGCGATGCTGGAGCTCGGCGCAGGGTTCCAGCCGGACCTTTCGGGGCGCGACAACATTTTCTTGAACGGGTCGCTCCTCGGGCTTTCGCGCAGGGAGATCAGCCACCGGTTCGACGAAATCGTCGAGTTCGCCGAGCTCGAACACTTCATCGACAACCAGGTGAAGTACTACTCGTCCGGCATGACCGTGCGGCTCGGCTTCTCGATCGCCGTGAGCATGGATCCCGACATCCTGCTCGTCGATGAAGTGCTCAGCGTGGGCGACGAGCGCTTCCAGCAGAAGTGTCTCGAGCGGGTGAAGCTGTTCCAGGAGGACGGGCGGACGATCGTCGTCGTCTCGCACTCGTCGGACATGCTGCGCTCGATCTGTGACGAGATCCTCGTGTTCGACGCCGGTCATCTCGTCACCTACGCGCCGCCAGGGGAGGCGATCAGGGTGTTCAAGGAGGGCCTCCTCGCCCTCGACGCCACCCCTGTGCCCGAAGCCGAACTGCCAGTCAGCGTCGACATCGATGTCGCTCCGGCCCGTCCCCAGGTCGAGATCACCTCGGTCACCGTCGAGCACCCCGGGATCGGCGAACGCCCCTATGTCGTCACCGGGGAGCCGTTGACGATCCGTGTCGAGTACGCGGTGCACTCGGCTGTTGACGGCGCACAGTTCGCGATCGAGATCCTCTCCGACAAGGATCAGACGTTGTTCGCGACCCGGAGCAGCGGATCCGAGGAGGCCATGTTGCTCGCGACGGGGGCGGGGTCCGTGACGTTCTGTTTTGACTCGTTGCCGCTCCTCGACGGCCGTTATCTCGTGAACATCGATGTGCGCGACGCGGGTGGTGTCGTCATCGGCCTCGCCGAGCCGGCGTGCGACTTTGAGGTGATGAACCCGAGCAAGGCAACCGGCGTGGTGGCGCTCCCGATGCGCATCGAGGTCGTCGTGCCCGGTTCCGTCCGGGTCACGAGCCCGTGAGTAGTCGCGTCGAACCGAGCGGCGCGTCGGCGTGAACGAGCGATCGGGCCGGGCGGCAACCTCGATCCTCGACGCGGCTCGCGCCGATGTGCGGAATCTCGCTGCAACAGGGCTCTGGACGGCGGAAATGACTGCCGATCTCGACCGTGCGTTCGAGCGGTCGGCGACGGTGGCGTTGCGTGCCCCGCGCTACTCGGAGCGTTCGCTCGTCTTACGGCGGGTCGCCCGGCTCTTCGTGCCGCGACCGGCGCGACCGTACCTTCGGCGGGTGCTCGCGATCGTGGAACGCCCGCTCGGAGTCCTGGCGGCGCGGAGGGACCGGTGAACCCGACGGGACCGGGAGTCGCGCCCGGCCGTCCAGCGCGAATCGACCAGGTGATCCCCTCGATCATCGAGCACGACGCGGTGAGCAATCACACCTTCGTCGCCCAGATACTGCTGCGCGAGATGGGATTCGTGTCGGAGATCTACGCCTCGATCATTGGTCCGGGCTGCGCGGGACGGGTCCATCCCCTGGACGAGCTGCCGATGGTCGAAGACGGGAGCCAGTGGATCCTCTACCAGTGCTCGATCGGCGGTCCGACGGGCGACGTCGTCGCCCGTCACCCGGGACGCAAGCTCCTCGACTACCACAACATCACGCCAGCTCCGCTCGTCGAACGCTGGCTCCCGCCCCTCGGCGAGGAGTCGCGACTCGGCCGCCGGCAGCTGCAGCAGCTCGCCCCACTCGTGCCCTTCGCCATCGCCCGGTCGGCCTACAACGCGGCGGAGCTCGACGAGAACGGGTTCGGGCGCACGACGGTCGTTCCGCTGCTCGGCGACGGTGACGCCCTGGAGCGGTCGCCGGACCCGGTGGCGCTGCGGAGGCTCATCTCGCTGAAAGAAGCGGGCGGCGCGGATTGGCTGTTCGTCGGCCAGATCGCGCCGCACAAGGCGCAGCACGACGTCGTGAAGGCCTTTGCCTGCTATCGGCGCGTCTACGACCGCGACGCCCGGCTGCACCTCGTCGGGCGCGAGATGGGGAGCGCGTACATCGACGCGCTGCGCCGTTTCGCTGTCGCGCTCGGGCTGAAGGACGCCGTCAGCCTGCCGGGATCGGTGTCGGCCGGGGCGCTCGTCGCCTACTACGAGGCGGCGACCGTGTTCGTGTGCCTTTCGGACCACGAAGGGTTCTGCGCGCCGATCGTCGAGTCAATGGCACGGGGGGTCCCCGTCGTGGCGTACGCCGCGGCGGCCGTGCCAGAGACGGTCGGTGACGCCGGCGTGCTCGTGCCCGACAAGTCGCCCGTGCTCGTCGCGTCGGCGGTGCACCGCGTCCTCACCGAGCCCACGGCGCGCGACGACCTCATTGCCGCCGGACGGGCCCGAGCGGCCCGTTTCACGCCCGACATCGCCGCCGCGGCCTTCCGCCAGGCGATCGAGGCGGCGCTTCGCAGCCCGTAGGCATCGCGCGCCGCCGCCAACGCAGACGAACGTAACATCAGTACCAATATGCACAGCAGCATCGTCCGTCACGGTGCAGTTCATCCGCGCCGTGTTCCACGCCCCCGGACGTGCGTTGTTCTCGCGTCCTGCGCCGCCCTCGCCTTCTCGATCCTGGTCGCTTCATCCGGTGCCGCGACCGCGCCGCCGGTCACGTCGTTCAGCTTCGTCGGCCACGGTTTCGGTCCGGGGTTCGGAATGGGCCAGTGGGGGGCCTTCGGCGACGCGGTCCGCTACCACGAGACCTATACGCAGATCCTCGACCACTTCTACGGAGGGACGGTCGCGTCGAGTCTCAAAGGATCGAGGCTCGGGGTGAACCCGGTGATCTCGGTCGCGATCCTCGAGAACGTCAATGCGAAAGGCACCGTCGGCTACGACCCGGTCGTTACGTCGCCGTCGGCTTTCACGATCACGAGCGCGGGATCGGCACCGCCGACCACGACGACCACGTCCTCGACGACGTCCACGACGTCGATCCCGACCACGACGACGTCGACGACGCCTCCGACGACACTGGCGCCGACAACGTCGACACAGCCGTCCTCGACGACGACGATTCCACCGACCACTTCCTCGACCACGACCACATCCTCGACGTCAACGACGACGACCACGTCTCCGACCACGACGACCTCCCCGACATCGGCCACGATGACATCGGCCACGACGACATCGGCCACGACGACATCGGCCACGACGCTGCCGCCGACGACCACGTCGACGGTCACGTCGCGGGTGCTCACTGTCCGGGCCGGAGTGGCGGTCGACCTCCGGCTGACGCGCGCCGGCACTTGGAGCGTGTACGAGGGGGCCTCGTGCAGCGCGGCTAAGGCGGCCGCAGGCGGTTCGAGGCCGATCGCGACGGGGTACGTCGATCCGACGATCCGCCCGGCAGACGCGAGCCCCAACGCCGCGCCCGAGACGCTCCTCACGCTGTGCCGATACGACGGCATCGATGAGGTCGTCCGTGGCGACATCGAGGCGTACGACCGAACCGGATACGAGCGGACGCTCAACGTCCTTCCGCTGCAGTCGTATCTCGACGGTGTCGTCCCCGCCGAGGAGTCGCCGGCCTGGGGCACCGCAGGGGCCTTCACCGGAGCCCCGCAGGGCCACGCCTGGGGGTTTCAGACCCTCGAGGCGCAGGCGATCGCGTCCCGCTCCTACGCCGTGTCCGAAATGGAGTCCGGTGGTTGGGAGGGCTACGCGAGCGTCTGTGACACGGTCTGCGAGGCGTATGTCGGCGAGCGTTTCGAATCGCCCCTGACCAACGCCGCGGTCGCGGCCACGTCGGGCGAGGTGCGCGCCGAGACCTCGACCGGTGCCGTCGCGCTCACCTCGTACTCCGCCTCGTCCGGGGGGTGGACCGCCCAGAGCGCCTTTCCCGCGGTTCCGGATGTGGGCGACGTCTGCGTGGTGCAGGGGAATCCACTCGAGTGCAATCCGAACCACACCTGGCGGACTTCGGTCTCAGCCGCGCTCGTCAACCGGGATTTCCGCGGGATTGGGCGGGTCGTCGGTGTCTCGATCATCTCGCGCAATCGGCGGGGATCGTTCGGCGGCCGGGTCGAGCTCATTGTCGTATCGGGCACGACGTCGACGACGACGGTCACGGGTTTGAGCTTCGCGTCAAGCCTCAAACTCCCTTCGGACTGGTTCGCCGTCGCGTCCTCGGCCTAGACGAAGATGTCGGCAGAGCCGTCAGTCGAGTCTTCCGCGAGGTCCGCGCGGGCTGGTGACCGGCAGGGGAGGCTCTCGTGACGGCGGGGACGGAGCGGTGGCCCAGAGGAGCGGCCACGGTACGCTTCGGCGTGTCGTGGAGGGCCCGGCTGCGTCGGATCACGCGCACGCGCTCGTGGCAGGTGTTGCGCTTCGTCGTCGGGCTCGGGCTCGCGGCCCTCGCGTTCTGGGCCCTGAACGGCCAGCGCGGCGAGCTCGTCGGCGCCTCCGCCGAGCTCACCCACCTCGATGTCGGCTGGCTCTGTCTCGCGATCGCCTTCGAGATCGCGTCACTCGTGTCGTTCGGCGTGTTGCAGAGGCGTCTTCTCCAGGTCGGCGGGGTGCGAATGGGGCTCGGTTCCATGGCCGCGTTGAGTGCGGCCTCCGCGGCGATCGCGGACTCGCTTCCCGGGGGACCGGCGTTCTCGAGCATCTACGTCTATCGCTTCTACCGGCGGTGGGGCGCGGACGAAACCCTCGCCGCGTGGGTCCTCGTTGCGACGCTGGTGTGCGCCGCGGCAGCACTCGGTCTCGTCGCCACCGCCGGTATCGCCCTCGCGGCGAGCGAGGGCGCGTCGTACGACCTCGTCTGGGTCATCCTCGGTGTGTTCGCCGTCTCGGTCGTCGCCGACGCCATCGTGTTCCAACGCCGCTGGCTGGCGCGGGTGGCTGTCCACGCGTTCGGGTTGACGCGTCGCCTCGTCGGCCGGCCGAGGCGTACCGGCGGTGCCGTCGTCTCAGCTTGGGCTGCCCGGCTCGAGGGGTTGCGGCTCACCTGGCGGGACCTCGTGGTCACCCTCGCGGGCGCCCTCGGCAACTGGGTGTTCGACTGCGCCTGTCTTGCGTGTGCGTTCCTCGCCGTCGGCGGCGCCGTCCCGTGGCGTGGCCTGCTTCTCGCCTACGGCGCCGGCCAGCTCGCCGCGAATCTCCCGATCACGCCCGGCGGGCTCGGGGTCGTCGAGGGCAGCATCACGATCGCGCTGGTCGCGTTCGGCGGGGCGGAGTTGTCGACGGTCGCCGCGGTCCTCACCTACCGGATCGTCAGCTTCTGGGGCTTCCTTCCGGTCGGGTGGTTGACCTGGGCCGGGCTCGGAGTGGCGCGTCGGAGCGGGCGGTGGACCGCCCCCGCGGCCGATTCCCAGCCGGTCGGCGTGGAAAGTGGGTTGTCAGGGCAATGGGGTCGCGCGACCGTTGGTGAGGTGAAGGGCGTGTCCGGGGAGCTGGGTGTATGAGCAGGCGCATCCTCTGGTCGTCACGAATCGGCAAAGGCGCGCGGCTCACCGCGGCGTCACTCGCCGTCGTCGCGTCGCTCGGGATTGCGGCGTGCACGTCACCTCGCAACGCCCTCGGGCCCAACGAGAGCCCGTGCTTCCGCGTTCTCGCCGTCGCCCGCGCCGCGGTCAACGACACCGGGCACTTCGCCGGCGTGCGCTACCTGAGCTCGCGCGATCTCACGGCGGCGCTCCGAGACATGAAGACGAGCCCGCGTCTCAGGTTCACCATCCCTGCCGCGCTCCAACGACAACGCTCAGCGGTTTGTGCCGTCGCGTACTGGGGGAGCTTCTCGACGAGCGGCGTGGCGCTCGGCTGGCCGCCGGACCGGCACGACGATCCGCTCGCGATCGTCGTCGTGCGCGTCCGCGACGTCCGCGTGCTCGTCACCTTCGTCCTGAGCAAGCCGCCTCTACGCTTTACCCGATTCCTGCCGCCCCTCGCGTGAAGCGCGCCGGCCCCCGTTCGGCGGTCCCGCTCAGACGTTCGCGGTCCGGCGAACCCGTCCGCGGCCGCGCGCCCGGTCGTGCTGGGAGAGCACCGCCTTGCGGAGCCGGACGGCCGTGGGCGTCACCTCGACGCATTCGCTCTCGGCGGCGTGCTCGAGGGCCTGCTCGAGCGTTAGCCGGCGGATCGGCGGGAGCTTGACGAACTCGTCCGACGTCGAAGACCGCATGTTCGTCAGCTTCTTCTCCTTGGTCACGTTCACGTCCATGTCGTCCCCGCGGGAGCTCTCACCGACGATCATGCCCTCGTAGACCTCTTCGCCCGGGCCGACGAACATCGAGCCGCGTTCGGACAGGTTCGTGATTGCGAAGGCCGTGGCGGTGCCGCGGCGATCGGCGACGAGGCTGCCGCTCACGCGTAGGCGGATCTCCCCCAGCCACGGCTCGTAGCGGTCGAAGGAGTGGTGGAGCTGGGCGGTACCCCGCGTCTGCGTCAGCATCTCGCCGCGGATCCCGATGAGCCCGCGGGACGGGGCGAGCCCCTCGAGTCGGACCCAGCCCGTGCCGTGGTGGACGATGTGTTCGACGCGCGCCCGTCGCCGTGCGATGAGCTGCGTGACGGTGCCGAGGTGCTCCTCGGGCACTTCGATCGAGCACCGCTCGACCGGTTCGCAGAGCACGCCGCCGACGACTCGGGTGAGCACCTCGGGCTTGCCGACGGTGAGCTCGAATCCCTCCCGGCGCATCGTCTCGACGAGGACGGCGAGGGCGAGCTCGCCACGGCCCTGCACCTCGAAGGTGTCCGAGCGCTCCGTCGGGACGAGTCGGATGGCGACGTTGCCGAGCACCTCGGCTTCGAGTCGGGAGCGCAACAGGCGCGCCGTCAGCTTCGTTCCGTCCCGTCCGGCGAGCGGCGAGGAGTTCACCCCGACCGTCATCGACAGGCTCGGTTCGTCGACGACGAGGAGCGGGAGCGGGAGCGGGTTGTCGGCGGCTGCCAGCGTTTCACCGACCGTGATCTCGGCGATGCCCGCGACCGCGATGAGCTCGCCTGGTCCCGCCGACTCGGTCGGGACCCGGTCGAGGCCGGACGGGACGAGGAGCTCGGTGACGCGGACCGGCTCGACCATCCCGTCCCGCCGGCACCACGCGACGGTCTCGCCGTCGTGGATCGTGCCCTCGACGACGCGGCAAATTGCCAGTCGGCCGAGGTACGGGGAGGCGTCGAGGTTCGTGACGAGCGCCTGGAGGGGGGCGCCGTCCGTGAACGACGGTGGCGGGAGATGGGCGAAGAGCGTCTCGACGAGGACGGCGAGATCCCCTCCCGCGGGCGGGGTCGCGACCGGGCCAGCGGGCTGGGTGAGGGTCAGCCAGCCGTCGCGTGCGCTGCCGTAGAGGAACGGGATGTCGTACTGCGCGTCGGGCGCCTCGAGCTCGATGAACAGCTCGATCGTCTCGTCGACGACCTCGGCGATCCGAGCGTCCGGCCGGTCGACCTTGTTCACGATGGGCACCACCGGCAGGCCCGCCTCGAAGGCCTTGCGCAGCACGAACCGCGTCTGGGGCCCGGGGCCGTCGGACGCGTCGACGAGGAGCATCGCGCCATCGACCATCGCGAGCGCGCGCTCAACCTCGCCGCCGAAATCGGCGTGTCCCGGGGTGTCGACGACGTTCAGCCGGCGCGACCCGAACTGGAAGGAGGCCTGCTTGGCGAGGATCGTGATCCCCTTCTCGCGCTCGAGATCGAGGGAGTCGAGGACCCGGTCGACGACGGCGGTGTGGGACGCGATCGTGCCGGTCTGGTGGAGCATCGCGTCGACGAGCGTCGTCTTGCCGTGGTCGACGTGGGCCACGATCGCCACGTTGCGCAGTTCGTCCTTCGTCCGCATCGTCATCGTTCGGTTCCGTCACGCCCCGTCGGTTCATCCCCCGGTGCACCGGTCCCGATCCCGCTGAGCGGTATCTCGGCACCCGGCCCCGGGCTTAGATTGCGTTCATGTCGACGAGGCTGAACCGGCTCGAGCGGATCACGAACCTCGTCTTGGCCCTGCTGGACGCCCCCCGTCCCTTGTCGTTGCGGGAGATCGGCCTCGCCGTCGCCGGCTACCCCGCCGCGCCGGGAGCGCTCCGCCAGGCATTCGAACGCGACAAACGCACCCTGCGCGACAACGGGATACCGATCTCCGTCGAGCGCGTCGACGGCGACGACCAGGTCGGTTACCGCATCCTACCCGAGCAGTACTACCTGCCCGATCTCGGTCTCACGCCGGAGGAGGAAGCGGCGCTGTCGTTCGCGCTGCTCTCGGTGCACCTCGAGGGCGGGGCCGGCCACGAGGTCCTCCACAAGCTCGGCTCCCAGGGGGCGGCAGATGTCGCCCCCGTCGCGGTCCTCCCGTCGCTCCCGGCGCTCGGGCTGCTCCAGCAGGCGATCCGGGACCGGGCGCCGGTGGCCTTCGCCTACCACGGACGCGACCGCCGGGTTCACGGCTACGGGCTCGTCTTCCGCGGCGGCAGCTGGTACCTCGTCGGGCGGGACGCCGAAGCGGCGGACCCCGGGGGATTGCGCCGCTTCCGGGTCGACCGGTTCGAAAGCGATCCGGTCGCGGGAACCCCCGGGGGCTACGAGCGCCCCGAGGGCTTCGACGCCGCGAACGAGCTGCGCTTCGTGCCGTTCCAGCCGAGCCGGGATGGACCGGTTGAGCCGGAGTGGACCGAGGTCGAGGTCGCCGTCGACGCCCGCGAGGCCGCGGGGGTCGTCGCTCTCGTCGGCACGGCGGCGGTGCGCGACCGCGCCGACGACGGATCGGTGCGCCTCGTGTTCCCCGTCGGCGACGAGGAGGCGTTCTTGTTGTGGGTGCTCGGTTTTGGTGACGCGATCGAGGTGATCGGTCCTCCCGATATGCGCCGCAACGTTGTTCGCCGCCTCGAGGCCGCGGCGCGAGCCGGGAAGACGACGTGACGGTCGATCGCCCTCCCGAACCGCTCGACGCGGGGACACGGTTGCGCCGGCTGCTCGCCGTCCTCAGCTATCTCGCCCGCGTCGGCGAGAGCTCGATCGCCGAGCTTGCGGCGCGTTTCGGATTCGACGAGCGGGCGCTCGTCGGCGAGCTCGAGCTCGCCGCCTGCTGCGGGCTGCCCCCGTACACGCCGGACACGCTGCTCGAGCTCATCGTCGACGACGAGCGTGTCGTCGCGTTCGGGCTCGATGCCCTCCGGCGTCCGGCACGTCTCACGCCGGACGAGGGCTTCGCGCTCGCCGCCGCCGCCCGGGCGATGCTTGACGTCGAGGGCGCCGAGGCGGAGGGTCCGCTCGCCACCGCCCTCGCCAAGCTCGGGAACGCGCTCGGGCTCGAACGCGTGGCCGTCGAGCTCGACATTCCCGAGAACCTCGAAGAGGTTCGCGCCGCCGCCGCGGCGGGTGAAGCGGTGGAGATCGACTACCTGGGGGCGAAGCGCGGCGACGAGACGGCGAGACGGGTCGAGCCCTACGCCGTCGTCGCCCGCGAGGGCAGGTTCTACCTCGACGCTTTCTGCGGCCTGGCCGGGGACTGGCGACGGTTCCAGGTGGCGCGGATCACCGCCGTCCGTCGCCTCGGCGAACCCGTCACGCCGAGATCGCTTCCGCCCGAGCTCACCGGGACCCGGGCGTTCGTGGGGGGTGGGGATGCCCGCATCGCCCACGTCGCCTTCGACCGGTCCGCGTACGTGCTCATTGACCGGCTCGTGGCGGCGCCGCCGACGCCGTTGCCCGACGGCCGGGTCGTGGCTCCGATCATGGTCGCCGACGGGTACTTCGTCGGCCGCCTCGTTCTCCGGCTCGGCGCGTCTGCCGAGGTGGTCGACCCGCCCGAGCTCGTCGGCGCCGCCGCCGACGTCGCCCGCCGCGCGCTCGTCCGCTACCGGGGCGCGTCGTAGCGACGCCTTCCGTCGGGGCGCCTCGGGGGTGGACCCCGCTTCTGCGGCGGTAGGTCGCGGACGACCGCCCCCTCGTACGGTCGCTCGGCGTGCTGAGCGTGGCGAAGGTGCGGCGAGGACGCGAGACGTACTACCTCGAGTCGACGCGGGCGGCGGCACCCGATCGGCCGGGACTCGTCGAACCCGACGGTGTCTGGTGGGGGATCCTCGCCGAGGGCCTCGGCCTCGCGGACCGGACCGTCGACGCCGCGAATCTGACGATGCTGCTCGCCGGCGTGGATCCGACGAGCGGCGAGGCGCTCGATCCCCGCCATGGCCGGGTCACCGTCGCGGCCTTCGACTGCACCTTTGCCGCACCGAAGTCCGTAAGCGTCCTCCACGCCCTCGGCGGGCCGGAAACCGTGGAGCAGGTGCGCGCCTCGCATGAGCGTGCGGTCGCCGGGGCCCTCGGGTACCTGGAGAGGCACGCCGCGACTGTGCGCCGCTCCGGCGCGCCCGTCGCCTCGCCCGGTTTCGCTGCTGCGTCGTTCCTCCACCGGACGAGCCGCGCTGAGGATCCGCACCTCCATACAGGGATAGGTGATAGGGCGCGCGGAAACGTCCGTGAGCGGGGTGCGCCGCTCGCAACAGCAAGCACTTGACGCTCCGGGCACCAGAAGGTGCCCGCCCATCGTTATGGGGTACAGCCGACCCAGTTGACTGGCGCACATGTCAAGATTCGGGCGTGGCCAAGTATGACCCGCTCTATGAATTTCTCAGCTCCACCGACGACGGCCCTCTCCAAATGTCGTTCAGCGAGATCGAACGTCTCGGAATCTCATTGCCGATGTCGGCGTTCACTTACGACGCGTGGTGGCTCGATCGAAGTAAAGCAACAACACATGTGCATGCACGCGCCTGGCTCGACAACGGTAGGCAGGTCATCCGAGTTGATCGAAATCAGCAGCGAGTCTGGTTTTCCGGTCGCCGAAGAACGACCAAGTAACCGACTTCATCGTCCCCCGCGGCGGCCGCCGAGCCGGCGATGTGAGGCACCCCTGCGACGGGGCTTCGAGGAACAACTTGGGACGCTGCTTGAGTCCGTGGGCTGAGGGATCACTGGCCAGTTACCTGACGACGTCGCGGATGACAAAGGCCAGGAGAATCAAAACGGACCCGACGGAGCCTACGATCCAGCCGACAGCGACCCGACGGAGAAAAGCGACGCGTCGTACCGCAACACCAACTGCCGTGAAGACCAGGGGGCCGGCGATATCAAGCCATGACTGATGAAGGCGGACAACGGCCACCAATCCATAAAAAGCCAACACGAAGCCGAGGAATGGTGCCAGGAACCAATCCACGGCGACCCTGATAATCGTTCGGCGAGGTCGATATGAGCGCGAGCGATCATTTTTGTCGCGTAGCGCGTAGTGGAGCGTTACCTCTTGCCAAACTCGATCAATACCGCGCTCGTCGAGTGCTACGTCAGTCAAGGTCCGCAGCCACGACCTGAGGGCGGGTCCGCGAACGACGAGGGCGCCGTCGAAATCGACCCAGGGATCATCGCCAGCTGAATCTTCCGGCGACCAAACAACGCAGACTGGCCGAACTGGCGCACCGTTGATGACTTTGCCGAATTGAGTAATGACATCCTCACGATTGCGAAGCAGCTGGTCCACGGCATCGGACAAGCGATCCCGCATGAACGGTTCGCTGTCTTTTCCGAGAGGCCAACGATGTCGACTCCATTTCGTCTCGACCACTAAGAGCCCGGCCGGACCAACAACCAGATGGTCGATGTCTTGGTTTCCCCGAATCTTGATGCCGTTCGCCAACTTCCAGCCGTCGTGCCGCAGACTTCGTAGAACATCCGCAGTGTCACCTTCCGATTCAAGGCCCATGAAGAGATCGGATGCACCGCTCATGACAATCGTGATGAGCGCGACGATCCATGGTCCAGAGATAGCTACCGCACCAACTGTGACCCAGCGCGCTGCCCCGTGTAGCAGGAAGAAAGCGGGCAGAAAGAAAATAGTGGGTAGGAACGTCACCCCCAGCAGAGCAGGCCAGAGGCGTTGGGCAACTGATGAGATCAGACCCCAAGCCTCGTCTCGGGGAAAACGACCGACGCGATCGCGAGTCCCCAAGTGACGCGAGCTCCGATTGAAGAGGGGCTGACCTCCACCGCGTATTCGCACCTGATCCAGGATGGCACTCAACGGTCTTGTCGTCGGGGATGCTGGCCGGATAGGTCGGAGTAGCGCACAGTGCCGACGATCAGGCACACGCAAGGTCGGCGGTCGGTGTGCGCGATGGTGAAGGCTCGTCGCAAAGCTCAGGCAGCCCAAGCAGGTCACGCGCGGGGGTGCTAACTTCGGCCAATTCAAGCCTTGTTTCCGTAGGAGACTGAGTTTGCAATGACCTTCGAATCGTCAGGGACTGACGGTCGGTTCATTCGCCGCGCGAACATTTCGCACTTCCGAGGATTCAAAGACCTGATCCTTGAGCCTCTGGCCCGAATCAACCTCATTGCAGGATTAAACAATGTTGGAAAGACCGCGGTCCTTGAAGCTCTGCAGCTCAAGAACATGCCGTTCAACAATTTCATGCTGGTCCTGAATGCCCCTGTCAGAAATTCACCAAACTGGGGCTTCCAACCGTTTATGCGCGGTGTTGAGGCGCCTTGGGCAGCATGGTTTCACAGATACGAGGTCTCTCAGCCAATCGAAATTGCTATCACCACAAACAATTCGGAAACGTCAACCTTGCGCCTCAGGAACCTCATCGACGCCCAGGAGATCCAAGAGAAAGTTGCTCCTGTGCTATTCCCGGGGCAACCAATTGTTGATTCGGAGGTATGGGCCTTTGGGGCGCAGCCACATGTTTTGGAGTTACAAGTTCCAGGGAAGCAAACTTCGTCCGGATTTATGATTCCACAAACTACGGGTTACATAATCTTCGAACAGAGCGGCCAACTACGCGTGTCAGGCGCTCTTCCTCAAGCCACCATGCCCGCTATCTATCGGCCCAGTCGAGCGGATGGGAACCCTAACGAATTGGCACAACTGTTTGGACAACTCGTGGTTCAAAAGCAAGTTCCAGAATTGGTCGAGAGCCTTAAGATGATGGAGCCCCGTCTGAAGGACATCACGACTGTCGCGACTCCCATCGGTGCTCAGCTCTACGGCGACATCGGCATCGGCCATCAGATGCCGCTGAAGCTTATGGGTGAAGGGACCGAGAAGCTCACTTCCCTGCTTGTTGACGCCGCTTCGGCACGCGACGGCCTGTTGCTAATTGACGAGATTGAAAACGGATTTCATTACTCGGTGCTCGAATCCATTTGGGCGTCGCTTGACCAGGCGACGAGACAGTCCCGAGTCCAATTGGTTGCGACAACGCACTCACTTGAGTGTATAGCTGCTGCGCAACGATATTTCAGTCGAGATCCTGGATTGTTGCCGAGCGGTGAGGACTTCCGGGTCTTTCGTGTTGAGCGCGATGGCGAGGCAGTTAAGGCCATTGGGTTTACTGCCGAGGAACTAGGGGAAGCTCTCGAACTTGGATTTGAGGTCCGATAGGGTGTCGACCCTTAAATGGGGTGATGCATCTGCGCAACGCAAGGTGCTCTTTGTAGAGGGCGACGATGAGTTTCGAGCGATTGCAGCGTTGATGCAAGACCAATCGATTTCGGGACTTGGACTGCGGGACCTGCACGGAAGGACCAATCTCGGTGAGAAGCTGAGTGTAGCCAGAAAGGCGAGTGGTTTCTCTGAGGTCCAATCCGTTGGCATTCTGTGCGACGCGGAACAAAGCTTCGCCGTTTCGTGGTCCAATGTCACTGGTGCTCTTGAGGTTGCAGGCCTATCCGTTCCAGCTGCCCCATTGAGCCGAGCACGGGGAACACCCGACGTGACTGTCTTCATCTCTCCCGACAACTCAGGAAATGGCGTTTTTGAAGATATCTTCCTCGACTGCATGGCCGGCGATCCTCACATGGGATGTGTTGAGCCGTTCGCTAGCTGTATAACCGGAATGGTATCTATGAATGCAGCACACGAGTCGAAATTGAAGATGCAAGCTCTGGTCGCGTCGAAGGGCAAGAGATTGATCGGGGAAGCCGCCGACAACCACGTATTCGACTGGAGTCATATCGCATTCCGACCGCTTATTGAGTTTCTTCGCACCTTGTAGCCGCGAGATGGAGAAGTTGCCGTTTGAATAGGGCAGCCGTCTCGCGGGCTTGCCGTCAGCACAACGGCGAGAATCACCACCCCGACCCAGCACTGCGAACCTTCCGACGCCTGCGGGGCGTCGGCCGCCTCCGGGGCGTCAGCCGCCTTCCCAGCGCCCCTTCGGCCCTCGTCGACACGATGAGGGCCATTCACAGGTCAAGATAGGGATGTGACGGGGCTCGGCGGACGGTCGATTCTGGGCTCACGCCGCCCAAGTCCGGTCCGGGTTTGGTTGACACTATCAACGAAACTTAGGGCACACCCCAGTTTGCAGGTGCTGAATTACGGGGGCACGCACCCGCGGCAGTCTGGGCTTAGGTAGGGTTAACCCAGCTCTCCGATGCTTTCGCCACCAATCTGGCGACGACTTGCGTAGCACGGCGCATGTCACCAGCAGCTTGCTCCAAGTTGGTAGAGGCTTCCGCCCGCGTCGCGATCACGTCCCGTGGGATTCTGAGACTCCGAAGCGTTGCTTCGTTGACGCGCGGGTGATGCCCACCTTCCTGAGATGCCGCGAGGAGAGCCTGAACCCCCGGGCTCAAAAGGAACGGAATTAGGAAAGCGATGCTACGGCCGTCGAGTGGACGAAGAACGTAGAACTCCGTGCTGCACGCGAGCTCGGCCTCTTCCCAGTTCACCGCCTCATCATCCACGTAGGCGACCTGTCGAAGGTAAGGGCGAAGGCGCGAAATCAGGACGTCCCGCGCCTGAGCCCGCTTCTTGAGGCTGCCTATGTCCGCCCGAGGCACTGGTGGGCGATCAATGACGAGAAACCCCTCCCGAGCCGCGGATGTATCGAGCACGTAGTAGAGGCGATCAGCCTGCCCGGCCCTGCCGCTGCTGCTGACGCTCTCCCGAACAATCATGCACACATCGGTCAGTGGGATACCTTCGCTCACGACTTGTCGCCGGGGGTCATACCGCTCGGGCGCAAGCACGGTGCCAAAGTCCAGGTCGGCAACCCGGACCACAGCGCTTCTAGCCATGGGTTGCCCACTCGATGCCGTTGGCTTCTATGAATTCCGAGAAGACAGGCACGACCTCACTCAAGTCGTGATCCGCTCTCACCCAGGCGGGAGCGTCGAACGCGACTCCTCCCCGCGGAATGATTTCGCCTTTCGAATTCTTGCCGTCTCGTTCGCTCAAAAGGAAGAGAATCGGCTCTTTATCGGGGGATCGCTCGATGTGATCTCGCTTGCGAAGGAAAAGGATTGCTGCCTTCTGGCTTGTATGAGGAAGAAACGTGTAGCGACCTAAACCTAACACCGCGACGATCTGTGCGCGCTGAATCAGCCACTGACGCGCATAAGCCCAAACCGAGGATGCGAACTTGTTGTGAGGAAGAACGATTGCTAACCGTCCCCCAGGTCGCAGCAGAGACAAGCAGCGCTCGAGAAAGAGAATGTCGCGCTCCGTACGCCCAGACTTACGAGCCAATTGGTAACGTCCGAGAAGTTCCGGTTCCCGGACTTCGCCGGCAAACGGCGGATTAGTCATGATTACGTCGAACCCGCTGAACGAACTCCATCGAGTCCGCAACAGGTCCTCGAGAGTCGGCTCGTTCATGGCCGTCGGGGTGCTATCGAACAGATCAGGCGCCGCGGTCGGCGTCAGGAGACTGTTGATCCGCAGCAAGTTGCTGTGGCCGTCACCAACTACGAGCATAAGTGCCCGAGCTACTTGAATCGCCCGCGGGTCGAAGTCCGCACCCCAGACTCGCGATCGTGCATACTCCTTCAAATCGAGACTCGGATTCTGCTCTTTGACATAAGTGAGCGTGTGAATCAGGAAGCCGGCGGAGCCGCAAGCGGGGTCCATCACAGTCTCGGAGGGCTTTGGGTCTACGAGCTTTACGCAGCAGTCGACGACGTAGCGAGGCGTAAAGTACTGGCCCTTTGCTCCCTTCGATGACTTACTCATCAAATCCTCGAATAGCGCATCCAAGACTTCGAGGTTCGAGTCGAGAAGTCCGACATGTTCAATTGCTTCGACGCAAACCGCAATGTGATCTGGTCGTAGCCGCATCGTTGGGGCGTCCTCGAGGACACCCTTCCATTGCCGGGCAGCAAGACCTAACAAGTCATCGATGTTTCGAGCGGTCTGCTCGGGTGTCTTCGCGGTTGCGAACAGACCCTCCGACTGATGGTGGCTCTCGGCGTAAACTTTCGCGAGGAGCAGCTTGAAGATCTCTTGGAACTCGTCCTCTCCGGAGTTCGCCAGCACGAGCTCCTCGAGCCGCCCCAAGATCGACTCCCAGCTGCCCCGCACAAGATGGTGACGCTTGGCCAAGATGTTCTCCCGTTGTTCTCCCGACTCCCGGGCATTGTAGCTCAGTGTGGCTCTGCGGAGCGTCATCCGTCATGGGCCGTGAAATAATCGAATTTGGAGTTAGCCGCCCAGTCGGCTCGGATGTGGCCGGTGACAAAGATATCGACGAACTCCAAACTGGGGAATCGAGACCAGCCCACGTCGATCCACGACCCTCGATACGCGGAGGTGATTGCGCGACTCCGCGCCGCTCGCCGACAAGCAGGGCTCACCCAGGCGGAACTTGCATCCCGACTGAGCCGCACACAGGCGTACGTGTCGAAGATTGAAACATGCGAGCGGCGGATCGACCTGATCGAGGCCTTAGATCTCTGCTCGGCGCTGGGCGTGGATCTCCCTTCCGTCCTTCCCCCGTCGCTCCGGGTACTGGTTACCCACGACCGCACAACTCCAAGAGGGAGGGGTCAGCGGTGACGGTCGCTCCCGAGATCACCCAATCGGAGCTCGACGACCTGCACGCCGCGCTTTCGGGCCTTATCGAAGTCCAGTTCGAGGTCCTGAAGCTCCCACGAGAGATCCTTATCGGATTCGAACCGTCTCAGATCGGGACGATTGTGGGTGTGTTGATGGATGCCTGCATTCCCCAGCTCGACAAGATCGTTCAAGGCCAAGGGGAACTCTTCCGAGCACTCGGACTCGTCAAGCACGAGGGCATTCTGAAGGACAGAGAGGGGTATCCGGACTACCTCCACGAACCTTCGGGGAAGCGGCTGGAGTTGAAACTGCTCTACGTCGATCCCGCTGAGGCGGTGATGAAGGTAACGGAAACGAGACGGGAGCCCTCGGCACGCCTTACCCAGAAGGTCACAGTGAAGAACGTTGACCCCAGCCGCGACGTGATGTTGCTCCTCGCGTATCAGCTCCAACCTCACAGACACGACGCTGAGCTGTATTGCCCGACCATAACGAACCTGGCGGTCTTCTCGATGATCGAATGCATTCGCGCTCGTGACCATCGGCTCCGCGTGTCTGGCGGCTACTGGTTTGGGGATTTCGAGACACCCGCGATCTTGAGCCGGATCGGCAAGGCCAAGAAATCCAACGGGTTGCCTGTCGACACCGAGCACTACGGTCGCAAGGAATCTGAGGGTTACGACTTCAATGAGGACACGAATTTCGGGAAGTTGAAACGAATTCCGTACCAACCTCTCCAGAGATTCCTCCGCGACAACGGGGCCGATTACTCCGTAACAGGCATGTATCCTAAGCCTTGGGCATTGGGCCGCAAAGGTGCGAAGGCGGCGCAACTTGGCCTACTTGACTTATCCGCAACCGAAGTACAGGAGTTGCTTGAATGAGGCCGCCGTCAGGACGATGTGTCCTGCTCGCGCTGGAGTCTTTCGAAGCCGCGACCGGAGATGAACGATGCCCTGGTTAATCGTCATCGGAAAGTCTGATGCGCTGAAGTGGATACTGGACAAAAAATGCATGGCCTTTCGGGCGCACGTTAAGGCAGAGGAACTGAACAAGGGCGACCGATTCGCGATCTATACCTCGCGAGGCGCGTACGGCAACCCGACGCTGGATGAGTCACAGCTACTCGCTCTGGGAACGATCGCTTCTCCAGTAAGGGCCATTACACAGGATGTCGCAGGAGAGACATTTGCGAAGAGTTGCGCGATCACGATCCAGGACATGCTCCCGCTCCGCCACGGCGTACCGTTTCGAGTGTTAATCCCACAGCTCAAGTTGATTCGGAGCGAACGAGAATGGCCCGGCGTGATGCACCGAACGCTCGTGCCGATCGACGAAGACGACTATGCAACCGTCGCCGGAGCGATCCGAGACGCAAAACGGCATCAACCTGGAAAAACCCCGCCAGTCGCCCGTCCACAAGCCGAGTCACCGAGCGACGTCAATGTCCCGAACCGCCAAGGACTCAGGCGACCGCGACCTCGGGATAATCACCCATGAGAGCCGGGGGTCGGTCGTGGGCTCCCTCCACCGGAGGGTCCGCCCGGACCGCCTCCCGGCACGCCTCGGGAGTCTCCGCACTGCGCCGCCAGAACCCCAATCCCTCGGGCGACCGACGGAACCGGACGCTGGGGGACTCGAACCCTGATCGCGGAGGGCCGCTCGACGGCTCAAGCTCCTAACAGCCCGCCGCGGGGTCGGCAGCTCGCCGGAACGCCTCCCAGTGCCTCGGGTGCGGCACGTACTTCCCGGCTCGGACGTCTAGGCAGTAGCTGCGAGACAGGCCCGTCGCCCTCGACAGCAGCAAGGTCGACAGGGGCTGGATGAGGGGGAGGATCTCCTCGATGAAGACGGACGGGTCCTGCGCCTCGCCACCGGCCTCTTCCCACTCTTGCTCCTCGCGCCTACGCCGTTGCATCGATCGGCGTTGCTTGGCAAGGGCCTCTTCGCTCCGCGAGGGGTCCTGCCCCTCCCTGTCACGTCGGTCCTGAGCAATGCGCCGGGCCTCCTGGAGCGCCGCGAGGGCCTGGGCCTTCCGCTCCGGGCGGCACCGATTGCAGTAGAGGTAGCCCTGCCTCGGCGTCGGAGCGCCACACGACCGGCAGGTCGGAGCGACCTTCCTGGATTGGGATGGCTTGGGAGCCTCGTGTCCGTACGACTGCCTCACGGCGGCCGCCCTACTGCGCTGGGTAAGCGGCGTCGACACCCGCCGGACCCTGCCTTCACTCGTCTTGGAGAGATCCGCTGCCACCTGCTCAGCGACAGCCCCTGCGGTCTTGCTCCAGCGACTGGCCGATTCGGCCAGTTCGTGCGTGAGCGGCGCTAGCACCCGGCAGACTCCCGCCCGCGTCTCGGCGAAGTCGGAGGCCCGGAAGGTGCGCTGGTCGAGCAGCTCGAGCACGAGGGCGTCGAACTCCGGCCTCACCGGCTCCATCAGGTCGGCGACAAGGGAGTCCCGGTTGGCCTTGTCCGCATGGAGGATGCCAAGGCCGGGATCGAGCCCCATCGTCAGGCAGGCGATGCGCACCTCGGCGGCCAAGAGGGCGTAGCAGTAGTTCAAGATGGCGTGCGCAGGCGCTACCGCCGATCTAGCCGATTCCGAGAGCGGGGACCTGCGCTGCCCGACTGTGAGCCAGCGGGAAGGGATCGAGGCTAGGTCAGCCCTGGCAAAGCGAACAGGGACGTCCGCCCAGGCTGGCCAGTAGGCCGAGGCTGCGATGGCCTCTGCCGAGAGGATCTCGCTCAGCGACCGAGCCCCCTCGAGATCCTCGATGGCTGCCTCGATGACCGCCGTGGCCTTGGCCTCTGCGAGCAGGCCGCACGCGACACGGAGCTGGCCCTGGAGCTTGCTCGCGATTAGGCCACGAGCTACCTCGAGACCCTCGGGCCTCGCCATGGCGAGGGCCTGTGCCCTTCGCAGGGCCGGGCTGTCGGTGCCTTCCGCACCGGATACGGCCAGCACACGACCCTCGAGGTCGATGTGCACGAGAGGCACCTTGACATCGGTCAGCCATCGGAGGGCACCGAGGCTGAGGGTCCCAGAGTTGCCGATCACGACGACCCTCCGGAGGGACCGGTCGCCTCGGGCGAAGCGTCGGACTCTGCGGGCACGGCCGATGCCGTCGGCGATCACGAGATGGCGGCGCTCGACGGCGACCCTCAGGCCGTAGCCGTCGACGACGCAGATGCCCTCCCGGACTGCGCCCGAGGCGAACATCTCGGTAGCTTGTTGGTGCATTCGAAAGCACTCCTTTCGGTGCCAGCCCCGGGGAGGTTGCAGCCTCGCCCGGGGCACTTGATCGCTCTTGCTAGCCGTCGGTCAGTGGCGCAGGTTGGTCACCTTTCTCTAGTTCCAACGCCAGCGTCCCCAGACCAGCGAGCAGAATTTCGCATGCGTTCGTGATGAAGGGTTTTGAGGTCTGGTCTTCGAATAACCAGCCGACTTGAGGATCTTGGGACAAGCGAGACCACTCTCGGCTGTACACGAAGATGAGCTGGCGATGGCGTTTTCGAGCCTCGTTCCACAGATCATCGTCGAGCTTCTCGAAGCGTTCGACACCAGCGATGAGCATGTAAATCCAGCGCGCGACGTCCTCTGCGTCGAAGGAGAACGGCCCCCACGATTGGTGACCGCGGACGCGCTTAAACAGCGCGACGACCAGCTCACGCACATTGGCTTCATCGGCAACCCGTCGGTAAGTGAGGTCCGTAAGTGCCTTGATAAAGCGACGACGATCCTCCGGCACCTGGATATCGCCGAAAGCCGCTCTCCAAATGGTTCGAGCGTCACGTTCGGCCTGCTCGTACGACCTTGGAGACCGGCCGCGCCAGGTCTTCAGTACTCGTCGCACTTGTGCCAAGGTCGCCCACTCGTCGTCCCGGTAGAGCCATACAGCGACGGTTACTTCCGCCAGCGCGCCAACGGATCGGACCACTTGGCGCCATCTCAGCAGGAGTAAGAACAACTCCCGCTGATTGTCCGACCACTGGTAGAACGCGCCCTGACCAGAGCCCTTCGGCCGCGGTGCTCGTCGCGGATGATCGAGCAGCCCGAGCTGTGCCCAGTCAGTGACGAGCCGCTCTGAGACCTCGCTGAACCCCGCCCCTTTGGCGGCAAGCACCATTTCGGCCCTGCTCAGTGGCACGTCTGCAGGTTACACCAGTCTTGAAGTAGCCGCTTGTGGAGCCATAAGGTCCAAACGAGATGATTGACGAATCTAGCCAGCTCATGACGACATCACAGGTTGCCCGACGGCTCGGGATCTCTGCTGAGCGAGTACGGCAGCTTGCACGATCGGGACGCCTCGTGCCGAGAGAGATGACCCCTCTGGGTCAGCTCTGGGTTCGAGACGATGTCGAGCAACTCGCGGCCGTACGTGACCTGGCCCGCCGTCGCAGTCTCGGAGCTCAACGCGGCGGAACCGGCTAAGTGAAGCGATGGCCCGCACCCGTGACTTCTCAGCCGAGTATCGCCAGCGCACTATGCCCCGCAAAGTGCGGGGCCGCAGCGAATACGAGCGGCTCAGACCTGCTGAGCGCGAAGCAAGGCACAAGGCCTTCGAGACGCTCAGCGCGATGAGAACCGAGAAGGTCTCGCTTCGCACCGCGGCGAGGAGGCACGGCACGACGCCAGAGACCGTGCGCCGCTACGCAGGCGACTCGCTCGTCCGGCAAGGGCAACGCTATGTGCCCACTCCCTCGGATCGCAGCTTCCAGCGCATGAGCGTGCTCTCGAGCGACGGAGTCGTTGACGTCGACGTCAGAGGGTCTCAGGCCCGCTCGGCAGTCGGCCGGCACTGGAACGCCATCCAGCGATTCGCAGCCACGGGCGACGTTGGAGTGCTCACGCCCTTTGCGGGCAAACGCGTCGGCGGGGCCGTGTTGGCGACAGATCCTGACCAGGTCGAGGAGTTCCTCCGGCGTGGCGAGATCGACATTGACGACATCTACATCACGGGACCATGAAAGGAACGAAATGATTCAAGATCCAGATCCAATCCAGAACGAGGTTCGCCGAAGGAAAAGAGCCCGACCGCTGCCCCCGGATGCGGCATGCGCCCTATGTGGCGAGACCGATCCAACCGTGCTTCGCAAGACCACCGCTCGGCGATCGACTCGCAAGCTCCTGCAGGCGCACCATCCCCTCGGTGAGGCGAACGACCAAGAAGTAGAAGTCGTGGTCTGCTGCAACTGCCACGCGAAGGCGACGGCTGCCCAGCAAGACGTGGGTGCGCTCCCCGCCGGCCGTGCCCCAACCTGCTTGGAGCGACTCGCCCTCGCCATGCGTTCCCTCGCGGCCTTCTTCCGCCAACTTGCGGACTCGTTCCAACGCTGGGCTGATGAGGTCGCGGGCGTGGTGCGATCCCTGGACGAGCACCTTCCCCCCTGGCGGGGTCTTCCCGGGATCAAATGACCGATCCGAGGCTTCCCATCGCGCACCGCGTCTGGACGGAGCGGGTCGACACCAAGCGACGCTCGCGTCCCGACCATCGGCACACCGTCCGGCCAGGTGTCCTCGTGTTCGACACGGAGACCACGACGGACTACGCCCAGGCGCTCAAGTTCGGCGCCTGGCGCTACTACCGCCTCGATCCCGACGGGCCGATGCTCATCGATGAGGGGCTCTTCTATGCCGACGTCCTTCCTGAGCGAGACCCCGGAGGCTACGCGGAGCTGCAGCGCTATGTGGCCAAGCGCTCCACCCTCCTCGGCACAGGCAGGCAACGGCGAATCCGGCTGTTGTCGCAGTCCAAGTTCGTGGAGAGGGTCTTCTTCTCAGCCGCTTACGGGGGTCGTGACCTGGTCGTCGGCTTCAACCTCCCTTTCGATCTGTCGAGGCTGGCGATCAGGGCCAGCGAGGGACGCCGCATGAACCGTGGCGGGTTCTCCCTGGTCCTCGCGCCGGGCAAGGCGGGCACGCCTCACAAGGAGCGCCGCCACCGGCCCAGGGTCGACATCAAGCACGCCAACTCGAAGCTCGCGTTCATGTCCTTCACCAAGCCTGTAGAGCCCGACCTTGTCGACCTGATCCCCGACGGCTCCAGGGACCAGAAGCCCGACCCCGGCTACGCCTGGCGGGGGCGTTTCCTCGACCTGAGAACGCTCGCCTTCGCCCTCACGGGAATTGCTTACAGCCTCCAAGACGCGTGTGATGCCTTCGGCGTCCAAGGCAAGGACAACCCCGGAGGCCACGGGAAGATCACCGAGAAGTACATCGACTACTGCCGCCAGGACGCCGCCGCGACCTTTGGCCTTTATATGGCGCTCAACGCCGAGTTCGAGCGTCACCCGGTCACCATCTCGCCCGAGCGCGCCTACTCTCCTGCCTCGATGGCAAAGGCCTACCTCAACGCCATGGGCCTGCTGCCGATTCTCGACCGCCAGCCGGACTTCTCCCGCGAGGATCTCGGTTACGCCATGTCCACGTTCTTCGGCGGCAGGGCCGAATGCCGGATCCGCCGCGTCCCAGTCCCCGTGAAGCTCACCGACTTCACCTCGATGTACCCAACCGTCGGGGCGCTCATGGACCTCCACCGCTTTCGCACCGCCGAGCAGGTCAGAGTTGTGGACGCGACCTCGGAGGTCGCGGAGCTGCTCGAGCGCGTGACGCTGGAGGACACCGTCGAGCAGGACCTCTGGCCCCAGCTGGTCGGTTTCGTGCTTGTCGAGCCTGATGGCGACATCCTCCCTGTCCGCGCCGCCTACGGCGGCCAGTCATGGGGAATCGGTGTCAACCCGCTGACCTCGAGCGAGCCGCTCTGGTACTCGATACCGGACTGCGTCGCCTCGAAGCTGCTCACCGGTCAAACGCCGAAGATTGTGAGAGCCTTCCGCCTGGTCCCTGTGGGCCGGGTGAGAAGGCTCCGCTCCGTCAAGTTGCGGGGAGCCGTGCAGCTCGATCCGGCCGCGGAGGACCCGTTCCGATCGATGGTCGAGGAGCGCCAGCGCATCCTGCACAGGACCGACCTCCCCGAGGGAGAGAAGCAGCGCCTTTCGATGGCTCTCAAGATCGTTGCCAACGCGGGCTCCTTCGGGATCTGGGGCGAGTTCAACCGGGACGAGCTCCCGAAGGGCAAGCAGGCCCGAATGGTCGTCTACGGCCGATCCGAGGTTCCCTTCGAGGACTGGGCTAGCGGCCCCGAGGACCCGGGGCGGTACTGCTTCCCGCCGCTCGCCACCTGCATCACTGGAGCTGCGCGGCTCATGCTCGCCGTGCTGGAGCGCAACGTCACCGACTTGGGCGGCAGCTGGGCGTTCTGCGACACCGACTCCATGGCGATCGTGTGCTCCGAGCGAGGAGGCCTCGTGGCCTGCCCCGGAGGCCCGGCGCGCCTTCCCGATGGGTCTGAGGCTGTTCGCGCCCTGTCTTTCGACCAGGTCGAGTCCATCCGGCACCGCTTCGCGGCCCTCAACCCCTACGACGAGGAGGTGGTCCCGAGCATCCTCAAGGACGAGGCGACGGCGATGTGCTTCGCCATCTCGGCCAAGCGCTACGCGCTGTACCGCCTCGACGAGGCTGGCGAGCCAATCTTCCTCGAGGAGCACCCACCGTCAGAGCATGGCCTCGGCCAGCTCCTGAACCCCCTCGGCCCAAAGAGCGAGGACCCACGTTGGATCCCTCAGATCTGGTCCGTCATCCTTCACGAGGCACTCGGGCTGCCGGTCGAGCGGCCGAGATGGTTCGCGCGGCCGACGATGATCCGCACGACTGTCACGTCACCTGCCGTGCTCCGGGCGTTCCGGCGCTTCAACGAGGGCAAGCCGTACGCGGACCAGGTCAAGCCGTTCAACTTCATGCTGAGCGCGGCCGGCGTGACACCTCCTGCAGGTGTCGGTCCCGGGGACCGCTTCCGGCTCGTCGCACCGTGGGAATCCGACCCAACACGGTGGTCGAAGCTCTCCTGGGTCGACCTGCACCATCCCGAACGCCGTTCGTACCGAATCACGACAGTCGCTGGCCGATCCGGCCAGCCGAAGGTGGACACCTACGGCGACGTCGACGAGAAGTACGCCGCCCATCCCGAGGCCAAGGCGCTCGGCCCCGACGGCGAGCCCTGCGGGCGTGGCACCGTGGGCTTGCTCCAGCGCCGGCCAGTTACCGCCGGAGAGATCAAGCTCATCGGGAAGGAGTCGAACAGGCTCGAGGAGCGGATGGCTGGGCTCGTCACGGTCGAGGAGCTGGACGATCGTCTGGCCGTCTACGACGACGATGACGGGTGGCGGAGGATCACACTGCCGAAGCTGCAGGCGATGGGATCCAAGAAGGTCGCCGACGCCATCGGGATCAGCGAGCGTAGGGCCAGGGACATCTTGAAGGGGCGGGCGATGCCGCACGCCGGACACCGAAAGGCGATGGAGGCCCTGGCTTGACTCGTTACTCGAGCATCGTCGAAACAGGCAGCATCGGCACTCCTGTCTCTGCGGCAAACCGTCGCTTGCGTTGAAGGACCTCACGCAGAGAGATCCGGCCTTCAAGAACAGCGTATAAGTCCATTCCATCCATGAGGATGAGCGGCGTTCCGTGCGAGTAAGCCTCGATAGCACCGGTAGTAAATCCATTGATCGCTAAGAAAAGGCCGAAGACATGCTTCGCCTTCGTCTCAATCTTGCCCTTGAGGATGTGCAGCTGTGCTGGTTGGAGAGCCTCTGCCCACCATTTCACCTCGAGCAGGTAGTCATCGGTGTCAAACGTGAATGCGCCATCTATCTGTTCGTGCTCGAGGTCGTACGCTGCTCGAGGTTCCAGTTCGAACAGCTCGAAGACGCCATTGACAAGCTTCTCCAGTTTTCGACCGCGCTCGTGGGCATCCTCCAAACCCCGTAACTCGATGAAGGACAGTCTCAACTTCTCGAGGAGCGACTCATGGGTTCGACGAAGCGACGCTGTTTCTGCTTCGGAGCGCATCTCCGCCCGGAGGCGCTCACGAGCTTCGGTCATCTCTGAGTGTCGTTCCACAACTCGCCTAACGTCGGCCAGCGCAGCCTGAGCGGCGACGACTTTCAGCCCGCCGTCCTCGAGCCTCGAAAGCTTCGTGAAGTGTTCGTCGAACTTCGAAAGCCTCATGAGGAGATCGATCGTAAGGTCCTGGTAGCGGGGCTCCTTTGCTCGCAGTTGGCGCGTAATGTCGACAGACACGACCCGCTTCGACTGCTTGAAATCGAGGCGCGCGAGAATCTCGGGAGCATCCGTGAGGGCATCCCGTACGAAGGTTTCGAAGTCCGCGCGGTACCAGTAGAAGACTGCGAGAGCTTCGACGAGAGCGTCGTAAGCATCGTCGCTGAGGCGCTTCGTTGGTCTCGCATCGGCCACACGACCAGTTTCGCGCTATGACGAGGACGAGGCGGACGTGTCCCCTCTGGAAAGTGGGAACGGGCCCAACACGAGTCGATCGGAACTGCAATAGCGTCGCGTTCTGCGCTCTGATCGCCATGCCTGAGGTTGGTTGCGCCCAGAAGGGATTCGAATGTCTGCCATCGACAACGACCCAAGAGTGCTGGTGGTCAGCGGACCGCGTAGCGCTTGTGGAGGTTCGTTCCAGCTGAGCCAAGCGTCGAGTCTCACCTGCGTCGAGGCTCTGTCTGCTGGATGGTCCGCGGAGCTGGTCGAGGGTTCACAGCAAATCGTCGTTCGAGCGTCGGCAGCGATCGATAGCTATGCAGCAGTGCTCGGTCGTGCGTACGAAGCTGCACAAGAAGCACTCGATCGTTTCACGATGCACGCCATGACCGATCTGGTCATCGAGAGCGCCGACAGTGGCCACATTGCATGGTGGACCGACGCCGGATCTCTGGTTACGCGACTGTTTGGGGTGTCCGACATGGGCATGAAGGGGTCGGCGACCGGGTACTGGACCGAGAAGGACGGGAACGTCGTCTCACATCCTCCGCCTTCCCTTGTCTGGCATCCAAGCCTTCGGTACTTCCGCCTTGCTCAAATCACGTCAGACCTATTCGATGCCTACCGCAACATGTATCTAGGGCTCGAGGCACTCTTGAGCAGCATCGTCCCTCAACTTCTCTCGGCCGCGGGAGTGCCCACCGAGAAAGAGGGCGTCTGGCTGAAGCGTGCCCTGCAGCAGGTGGATTCAGCTCTTCCGCTGAGCCGCTACGCGCCCACTGGATCCCATGACGCGGTCACCGATGTGTTTAACGACCTCTACGTCGGCACTCGATCGGCTCTCTTCCATTCCAAGTTCGGCCGACCCGTGCTCCTGCCTCACTCGGCGATCACCGAGACCCCAGTCAACGATGCTCTCGAGCGACTCAGTCGCCTCTTCCTCGACCTTTTTCACATGCAGTTTGGGTACATCAGACACTCCAGCGGGATGTCTACCGCAGCCTTCGATCTGGCGACTAGCTGGAACGCTGAGTGCGTGGTCAGCGATGACCCTGCACCAACGTCAAAGACCGACTTGGCGATAAACCCTTCCGGCGGTGCAGTCGGTCGCTTAGCGACCACTCCAGCACCAGACCTAAGCGAGCCCGACCTCAAGTTCTGGTTTGGTGAACAGCCAACTGTCGACCTGCGCTCGACGCTGACCGCCATTCATCGCGTCGGGTTGGAGAGCGCAGGAAACCTGATTCAGGTCTGTCGTCTTGATGATCCGCTCAGCCTTGATGGGATCGACGATCTCCAGGTCCAGCAGGGTGTACGTCTCGTGAACCCACAGTTACCTAGGTTCCGCTTTCTCACTTAGCTCGTCACGGGGACCACTCTGTCCAAGCAAAGCGGACGTTTCCGCCGTCGCTATCACCTATCCCCGCACCTCCATACACATCTCGTCATCGCCAACCTCGCACCGGACGCCGACCGGCGATGGTCAGCGATCGACGCCCGCCCGCTCTTCGTGCACGCCGCGGCGGCCGGCGCGCTCTACCGCGCCGGGCTGCGGCACGAGATCTCTCGGCGGCTGTCGGTCGACTGGCAGACGCGCGCCGAGGGCTTCGCGGACCTCATCGGCATTCCGGCGGCGGCGCTGCGGGGGTTCTCCCGCCGGAGCGCGGAGATCGCCGCCGAGCTCGCCCGGACGGGGCGGTCCGGGCCGTACTCGGCGCGTCTTGCCGCGAACCGCACCCGCGCGCCAAAGGATCTCGGCGGCGACTACCCGACGCTCGTCGCCGCCTGGCGCGAACGAGCATTCTCGTTCGGTGTGTCGCGCACGGCGGTCTCCCGGCTCGACAGGGGCGCCGTGCGCGGCGCGATGGCCGGGGTCGACCGCGACCAGGAGGTCGAGGCACGCGTCGGGATCGCCGCCGATTCCCTCGGCCGGGCGTTCGACCGGCGCGAGCTGATCCGAGCGACCTGTTCGCGCCTCGTCGACGGCGCCCCCGCCGGGCGCGTCGAAGCCGCCGTCGACGCCCATCTGGGCTCGGGCGAGGTCGTCGCCTGCGGGGAGCGATCCCTCCTGCTGCGGGCCGCCGGAGGCGGGCGCATCCCCGGCGGTCTGATCGAGACCCGATTCGAGACGAGGGAGGTCGCAGCGCTCACCGAGCATCTCGCGACGCTGATGGACTCGGCTCCGGTCCTCGGCGGGACGGGTATCGCGCTTTCCGGTGTCGTCGGGACGGATTCCGAGACGGATCCGCTCCGCGCCCTGGCGATGGTGCGTGCCGCGGCCCTCGCGGCACACGAGCGCGGCGGCCGGGTCGTCGGGCTGGCACCGGACCGACGCGGGGCGGCCCATCTCGAGGCGGCGACCGGGATCGCGACGTTCCCGTTCGATGGGCGCGAGGGACCCGGCGGCGATTGCCTCTTCGTCGTCGCGAACCCGGACCGCTGTCCCGTGCGCGACGTCGTCGCCCTCGCCGAGCAGGCGCGTGCCGGTGCGGCGGCGGTGCTGTTCGTCCGCGGCGGCCGTCGGTCCGATCGACCGCAGTCGCGGGCCGAAGAGGCGCCGGGACGGGAAACGGTCGACCGTCTCGCAAGGGGCGGGGCCCTCACGCGGTGCGCCGTCGCTGGCGTCGAGGTCGTCCTCGCCGCCGACCTCGCCGCGGCAATCGGGGGGATCCGGCTGCTTTGCGACGAACGCCGGTCGAGGGGACGTCGGCCGCTCGTCGTCACCGTCGCGCCGCGTGAACTCGGTGATCTCGGGTTTGAGGTCGCGACGCCCACCGCTGCTCTACGCCGTCACCACGCCGGGGACCTTGACCTCGTCGTCTTCGGCGGGGCCCGGATCCTCGGGTCCGGGCTCACCCGGGTCAGCGACGGCGACCGCGCCCACGTCGCGGTCGTCCCGGTGGACCGGGGCCTCGGCGGCGAGGTGTCGACCGTCTTGGAGATCGCCGAGCCGGCGGGTCTGCGCCGGGAGATCGGTCGAGAGGATGTCCCGAGTTCCGTGGAACTTCGGTGGCGGCCCAGTGATGTTCAGGCGGCGTCCTCCTTGTTGTAGTCGATCGGCGTGACGCCGCGCTCGACGTAGTCATCGAGCGCGGCGCGC
>Ga0181539_1000065_pt1 | contig 110164 bp, 99 predicted proteins | sample PEATcosm2014_Bin_46_FD_119767 | JGI IMG/M metagenome (GOLD analysis project Ga0181539, IMG submission 119767) | Peatland microbial communities from MTU Mesocosm Facility, Houghton, MI, USA - PEATcosm2014_Bin23_60_metaG | ecosystem: Environmental > Terrestrial > Soil > Wetlands > Peat | place...
GCTCAGAAAAGCAATTACGAAAGTCCTCGCAGAAGGAAAAGTCCGAACCCCCGACCTTGGCGGTTCTTCGAGCACAAAACAAGTAGGCGAAGCAATCTCAAACACCATGAAAGAACTTTCGTCGGCATGAGAGGTTTCGTCTGGAGAGTAAAGGCGACACTACGGCCTGCCGGTCAAACTGATAGTCGAAAGTGGAAAAGTGATCTCGTTAGCACCGTATCAAGATCTGCAGAAGGCATTTGAGGAGGCGACAGCACTCAAAGATGAGGCATCGCGAGTGATCATAGTCTTGGACGGCGTGTTACACCGCCACTGCTAAAAGCACCTTGACCCGTTTTTCATAACTTGCCTTTCAGGTATCTCTTGCCTAACAGGTCCGCGCCTCCTAATTGTTCAAGTGCAATCGGAAGTTCTACAGCGTTACACCACTCGATAACCCTCCTAACCTCCTCTTGCTTGCGCCGTTCGAGAATGAGTTGAGCTATCGTACTGAAATCTGTCCATGAAGATTGTGTGGGACGCATCGATCCGATGTACGTCAATCCGCTGTGTATTGCATGTGCAGCGGCAGTTCCAGATCCTTCAAGCGAATACTCTGGACGCGTCGGGATTGTTGATTAGTTCTTTTTCCATTCCGAATCACAGTTAGGTTCGAGTGACAGGGAATATGGGAGGTTCGACTGTACTATGCTCGTACTAAGTAAGTAGCCGTAAGAAGCGGGATGCGCAATTAGTAAGATTATATCTGGCCTTGTCCCTTGTATTCCTGCAGGGTGTTCGCGCCGTCCACGACTATGTTCTGTCCCGTCAAGTAAGACGATTCGTTCGATGATAGGAACACTACTAAGCTGGCCACTTCCTCAGGCCTCCCCGCGCGTTTCATCGGGCTGGCGAGTCCCGCAATTCTCTCCATCTCTCGACCTGTATCTATCCAGCCTGGGCAAACTGCGTTCACGGTTATCCCGTACTCCGCCACTTCGAGTGCTAATGCCTTCGTCAAACCGGAAACAGCGGCCTTCGCGGCCGAATAGGCTGCGGAGCCGGGATCGGATACTATGTTTCCGGTCACAGAGGACATATTCACTATCCTCCCATACCTCTGCCTTATCATGGTCGGCAGCACGGTCTTGATGCAGTTGAAGGTCGTCGTCAGGTTCACCGCTATTTGGTCGTCCCATCCTTCTACAGTCGTGTCTACGAATGGTTTGGCATATAGTTCAAATCCCTTTGCTCGTGGACCGATGCCTGCGTTATTTACGAGTATGTCAATTCGCCCGTAATCGCGGAGTAGGTCTTCAGTCATGGTCTTCACGTCTTCAAACTTTGTGAGGTCCAACCTGAATGGTCTCACCGCATATCCGAGCGATTGCAGCTCCTTTGCCCGTTCGTAGACATCATTTGAAATTGCGGCAATTCCCACGATTGCCCCTTCTTGTCCGAATTTCTTTGCCGTGGCGAACCCAATACCTGCAGGCCCTCCGGCACCGGTTATTAGAGCTACTTTATCTTTCAGGCTCACTGTGTCACGCCCGTGCTAGTTTTCCGCCTTCTTCCTGCTGGTTACCGAATACGGTAGGACCAGCTCACCGGTCTTTCCTCCGATGAGGAAGACGCGCCTTCCAATTACGGAAACATGTCTACCGAGTGTGTTTATGGCGTCGGGACCAATAATGAATCTATTTGGAGCGGGAACCAGTCTCTTCAACCGGAGAAAACCATGGCTACGGAGCCATCGCAAACCTATGAAGGTTTTCGTCTCCTCTCAAGAGTTATTTTCTCACAGAATAGGATAAATAAGATTAGAACGAACCCTAACTGCAACCTTGACGGATAACAAGGAATTAGGCTGCATTCTGCCAAGCAGAACTGCGTTGCCAAGACAACACGCAGGTCTGAAACTGGTCAATTCGTTACTCAGACTGGGATTCCGCGTAATTTGGTTGAGCGAGCCATTCACATGTCTAACAGAGCCATTCCCGAAGGGCCATACGTACGAAGCCGGCGACTTCCTCATCTTGTCGAATTCCGATTCCTCAGAAGTACGGAGTCGCGATCACTCTTTTGTGAAAGAAATGGCAGTACGTCGCGGTGCTTTGGTTCATGCCCTTCTGGAAGACTGCGACCCAGTCGGATACTTGCTCACGGTCCCCAAGATTGCAGTATACAGAGGCGCGGGCACTTGGGATTGCTACCTCTGGTACACCGAATGTCTTCGTAGCATGGGGTTCTCACATGATGCACTCTCGCCCTCAGAGATCGCGGCAGGAAGGTTGAGGAAGTATGACGTTCACATTCAGCCGGGAGGCGATGAAACTTGGCAGTCGGCTGCACTTTGGCCAAAGGGAAGGGATGAAATCAGGAGTTTTCTAGAGGATGGGGGAAACTACATTGGCTCCTGCGGTGGACTCGACATAGCTGGTGAAGCAAACGGTTCAACACTCTGCTCCCCGAATTCCGGGGAAATTAAATTCCTAAACCTCGTGAGCTATGAGTGCCCAAGAAACGTCCTCAGGGAGGAGTACCCCCACGACGAATGGGCTAGAAACTACTGGTACCACATCGACTTCGATCAATATTCTCAATTGGTTCCTATTGCGCTCGGCACGCCTGTACCATTGCATGTGCGGAGGATTTCTCCGTTAGTATTCGGCTACGAGGATACGATAATTCCCGGACCGAGGTACTCAGCGGGTCCCATAGCAAAGAAACTGAGAGACCCAATGAGGGTCATTGCCGAATTCGCACCCGAGCTCTTGCCCCTAGACAGTCCTTGGAGTATTCCTCCAGACAAGGCTACTGAGCTTTTCAAAAGTGCCGCAGCGATATCAGAGTCCACATTAGGAAAGGGAAAGCTCGTCTTCTTCGCACCGCACCCAGAGGACCCTAACAATCCAGAGTACTTTAAAATGGTTGCAAACGCAATTTTCTACCTAACCGCAAAGGGCCCTGCCAAAGCGGACAGTTTCGGAGATGTTCCTGTCCAACGAACTCCTCATTCCACCAAAGCCTTCAGCAGAACGGCGTTCGAGGAAGTCGAAAGAACACTTAGTGAAACTAAGAATGTCTCGGAGAACCTAATACGAAGTTACGGACCGATCAAGAAGCTAGATTCGTGGGAGTACCGCCATGTCCCTGAATGGCTACTTAAGCTCCCTGGCTACTCGCTGATTCTCATGCCAGACCTCGAAATCAAAACTCTTGAGCAGCACATCGCAGAACTCGTCACCCTTGTTTCCGAGCTCCGGCGAAAAGTACAGCTCTTGGGTTCATGCGAAAATTCGTTGATGCATGACCTTAACGCGCTTGTGGATGAAATCAGCGCGAATACCCCAAGCCGACTACGACGAGCCCAAAAAGGTATAAACCGAATGATTACTGAGCTGAATAACCTGCAACCAATAGTCCACGAAGTTGTTGAGTTAAGAAAGCAAATCGACCATGACAAAAGCAGAGACCTCGAGAGCAGACGAATCGAAAACTGGGCAGAACTTGACGCGAAGCAGTCGGAGCTCAATAATCGTTTGTGGAGAGAGATCGTCTTGTTTCTAGATGGGAAGGCGGAGACATCCATATTCTCAGTGTGGAGGCCGGATGTGCTCGGCCGCGATTCCAAGGGCATACTTACCGAGCTCTCCGAAATTCGAACTCAAGTGTCCAGTGCTATTGAAATCTGCGACTATGCCCTCGCGATAGCGCCGCCAAGAATGGAGACCATAGCGCCGAAAGCGAATTAGCTCAAGAGCGACATATAATCTAAGTACCAAAAATCAAAGTGCATGAAACCAATACAAGTGGGATTATGTCGGAGCCAATTAGAGTCTTCTTTGCGAGCGATGTTCACGGAAGCGAAAAAGTCTGGGCTAAATGGCTTGCCGTCCCTCAATTCTACAAAGTGCAGGTTCTCATATTTGCCGGAGACCTGACAGGCAAAGTCGTTGTGCCAATAGTAGAGAAACCGAACGGCACATACACGTGCCGCGCTTTCGGACAGAAATTCGAAGCGTCCAGTAAACAAGAAGCGGAAAAGATCGAGGAGAAAATTCGCTTTAGCGGCTACTACCCATTCTATGCTACACCCACCCAAGTTGAGGAACTCAAGACCGACAAGAAGAAGGTGGACGCACTCTTCGAAAAACTGATGGTAGAAGGCATTGAAAGGTGGATGAAGTTAGTGGAAGAGAAAGTCCCCAAGGAGACGACGGTTATTGTTATGCCCGGTAATGACGACTCGTTCGCTATAGACGAAGCAATCAAAGCTTCCCAGCGTGTGATCTATCCCCTCGACAAAGCAGTTCCCTTATGCTTCGATTTCGAAATGATTAGTATGGACTGGACTAACCTAACGCCATGGGACACCCCTCGCGAATGCAAGGAGGATGAATTGATGAAGAAAATTCAGGACCAAGGCAAGAAGATTACCACTGATTGGTCCAAGGTCATATGTAACTTCCACTGCCCACCCTATGGTACAAAACTAGATTTGGCACCCGAGTTGGACAAGAATCTTAAAGTGAAGTCCGATGTTTCAGGCACCAAATTCAAGCACGTCGGGAGCGAATCGATACTAACATACATCAAAGAACATCAGCCTCTTCTCGGCGTGCACGGTCATATTCATGAATCGGCAGGCATGGAGAATATCGGGCACACGCTCTGCTTCAACTCAGGGTCCGAATACGGCGAAGGGATACTCAAAGGAGCTGTGTTCGAATTCACCGAAAACGGTTTATCTCAATGGTGGCCAACTTCAGGCTAGAGAATGACACGCTTAACCGGCCTGCCCAGGCGGGAAAACCCAGGGCGTGCCACATCCATGTTTTCTGCCTGCACCCGAGCATCCTTCTCGATACGCCTACAGATATAGGCTGAATCCGACATGTGGTTCCAAGCCGCCTGCTGAGTTATGTAAAGCACGAACGCCTTTCGAAGATGAAGATGACGAGCTGACGATGCAATAAAGTCCTGCGACAGAGTGGTTTATCCTCTGAACAAAGTCGTGCCATTGTGCTTCGACGAGGAAATGAAAAGCATGGACTGAACGAACCCCTCCACAGCATACTTCTTCCGAATGCTTAGAGGAAGAGCTCGAAGAACAAGGGATGAAAACCACGGTAGACTGGTCCAAAGTTGCGTGCAACTTCCACCGTTCTCCTTTTGTAACAAAGCTCGACTAGCACCTGAGCTTGACAAGAATCTGAAATTCAAAGCGGCCGCGTCAGGTCCTCGATTCGGGCACTTCGGAGGTCGGTGCATGCTCGACTTCCTGAAGTTTCAGCCAGATGGATTGACCAAACGTTGGTCTACCTCGGATCAGATTCCTTCTCACTTTCTCACATGACTGGATTTTACCTACCTACCGTCACCTTCACCCATGTTGCCTCTGGGCAGGTGACGAGCACCCAGTCTTCTGAATGCACAAAGAAAAAAGAGGAGGTAAGTGGACCGTTTTAGGCTGGCGGTATCTCCCTGTACAAGGCGTCCATGTCGATGCCTTTTGACTTGCGGAACGCATAGAAGACGCTGAAGAGGATTGCTCCGAGTGCGAAGATCCCGATTTGGTAGAACAATGACGTAAGATCGCCGCTTAGGATTGCCACGTTCTGTATTACAAGCCATGATGAGGTGCCCGTTGTAATCGCTCCCAAAATTGCTATCAATGGAACTCCTGCAATCTTAGTCGTTAATCCGTGTTCGAAGATATCTTTGAGTTTCCACGGGAAGATCATCGCCGCCCAACCCATGAACACGTATCTGAGAGCAGCCAAGGCATATGTGTTCGCTGCAAGGAGGTACGGGAAGTAGTTGGTGAAGTACCACATTACGCCTGCGACCACGAGGATTAGGAGGATTGAATAGTGGGGTGTCCTGAAACGCGTGTTGACCTTTGAGAAGGCTTCAGGAATTACTCTGTCATATGCCCAAGCGAAAGTGACCCTTGAGCAAACCAAGAACATTGCTAATCCACCGGAGAACAAGTTGAGCTCCTGCAGCAGCAGCATGACCGCGCCGATCCAAGCATTGTTAAAGAATGCGCTCACAAGAGGCGCCTCGAAGGTGTATGTGTAGGGAAAGACGGCTGGAGTAATTGTCAGCGCCGATGGGAATTTGTACACAACGTATGAGTACTGCATGAAAAAGGCCCCGAAGGCTTGCATTATCCAGACTGTTGTCAACATATACCAAACAAGTGCGATTCCAGCACTTAGCAAGATGCCGTAGGTGTAGGTTTTGCTTGGAGTCTTGATCTCTCCAGCCACCTGGTTTGAAAGTTCCATCCCCCACCACGCGTAGGCCGCGGGGAGTACTGCAGGGAGTGTCTGCCCCATTGTCCAGCCACCAGGCCAACCCCAGTTGCTGGCGCTTCCTGTGGCAGCCTGGACGAAACTAGGCCAACCGTTCTTAGTGGCAGCGTTTACAACATCCTCCCACGCACCAGCACCGTATGCTTGGTTCCATGCCGAGGCAGTCGCCGTAGGGCCTAACATCGCATAATATCCGAGAACCCCCGTGCCAATGACGACACCGACCAGTTGCAGGACGAAAAAGACATTGATTACTTTGCCTGAGAAGCCCATGCCTACTGTAGACACAACCGCCGCGATAACAATTCCGCCAAATCCTAAGATCAAGAGTTGCCAAGTTCCGTAGTCAGCGAATGGGGTAGCAGCCGTCACAAGTGCTACGTTCCGGGTCAGGCTCCCAAGCACATCCAAAAAGGGCCCAAACATAGTAAGCAGGCCAGGCGCAGTAGTACACGCTACCCAAACCCAGTTTTGCCACTGAACGAAAGTGCCTACGAAAGCTAGCTGTGGGCTGACGATTCTGGATACCGCGACATAGTCAGAGGCGGAGCGCGGCATCGCAGCGGTGAAGAATATTGCCACGAACAGAGGCATGATCATTGTTGGGAGTCCCATAAGGTATGATAGGGGCAGGTTGGCCCCAGGGAAATTTACAGCTGTAAATCCCGGGTAGTAGGTTATGCCCGTCGTTAGGTAACCGAAAGTTATTGCCGCTGTTGCAAGGGGTCCAATACTACGTACAAGTCCACTTGCCTTTCGAACGAAGAGAACCTCTTCGTCATCAGACATTTTCAGTCAATCAGTGAGCTGCTGACATGTTCTATTTAACATTTGGCAGAGTGTGGTGTGTTCTCCTGTCCCGACATAATTTCGTATATAAAATACGTAGACAAACCCCACGCGGATCCAATGACCGCCGTGATCCAAGGGGAGTAAGTTCGTTCGCTTGCTAGCTCTTCTTCATTGCAACCTCTTTGTGTTTTCCCAAGATGGCGAAGGCTACATAGTAGCTCCTGACTAGTCCTGGTTTGGATTCTATACTTATTCCGTCGTAGTCTGTATGGAAGATTCTGAACTTGAACTTCTTAGGATCCTGTCCCGAATTGCTTATCTGTCTGGCCAGGTCGTAAATGCATTGCTGAGCGATTTCCTTCAAGTTTCTGTCACGACTTTGCCCTCGCGAACGCTCGTCTACGTATTTGTTCAAGCCTCTCCCAACGTATTGCTTGAGAACAAGGAACATGGTTGCCAAAACAAACATTGGCAGGACAACGTATGGCGAGTAAATGAAATTCCACGGCTTAGGCAGGATCATCCTGAAAAGGGAGGTTGCAATTAGAATCATGAAATATGGGAATGTTACGTACTGAAGAACATTCGACAGTCGCACAATGGTCTTGAATCTTGTCGGCAAACTAAGCTCTGAAGCAGCATTTTGCATGTCCTTTCTAACGTACCTAACTGCGCTCTTTGAGATAGTTCCCTTCATCCTCTCAGGATTCATCTCCGGGTAGAGATGGCCTCTCCGTATCGCGTCACACCGCTCGACTGATTTTCTGGCCTCTTCGATCTTGCGAAGTATTTGTTTCTCATCTGGCTGTTTGGCGCGGTGGAATTCTACCACCTCTACGTGTTCTATTCTCTTCTGCAGAATAAAAACAGATGGAGAAAAAAATGGCAAGTCTAGGCTGGAGCCATTTCCTTCTAGAAGGCGTCTATGTTGGAACCTTTTGACTTGGGCTACTTCCCAGTACGAAGACGAAGATGTGATAGAACAATGAGGTAACGTCGCTTAAGATTTAGGATTGCCAACCGTGATTCTAGCGAACGAGAACGTAGGTCAGGATCTCTGGTCCTACTATTGCCCATACTACAAAGTGCTGGATGTCAGCCGCTGAGCAGGCTTGCATCTGCCTGCCGGAACAAAACGACAAGCTTCCTTATACAACTCATTTGATTTTTGAATCTCTCCAAGATCGCAACACTCAGAGCATTCCCCTTTGGGCTAGTCACACTAAAAACGATTGACTTGCTTCCGCAACTGAAATGTAGAATACGCGCGGTCAGCCATAGTCAGCTGTGTTGTTCTGGCGTAAGCTAGAGTTCGCAGTAACTCAATGCGTTAATTTGTTGATGACTATTGCTGAGTGGTTGTCTTGGAATCTTCATCCGACTTTCTCGGAACCGTAAATTTCTTCAACATCTTTGTACCATTTGACCTTGGTCCCAGTGCTGGCGCGCATCCTCCATCCCATTGATTTCGGTTTTGCGTCCACGTGTTCGAGCAGTTTGCCTATCTTGGTGGTTATGTCACTTCTATCCTCTGCACTCAGGACATCGTATCGGTTCAGGGAACCGCGCAACTTGTTCATGTTCGTTGTGAATGTGTAGTAGAAACCCCAGTCTTTGGACATTATATCCGCTATGTGTTCATAGTTGATCGATTCCTTATCGTCCGGGCCAACCTCGTGTTCTCTGATGAGCAATATGCTATCCTTTAGGTCCTTCTCATTCAACTTCACGATCTGCATCTTTTCCAAAAGTAATTCCGCGAGAGGAATTGTTGGGAAATCTTTCTCAAGACGACCTTTGAAATTGATTTTGTGACACATACTCAATTCGTCGAAGAAAACGTCCGCGTGTAGTTTGGATACAGGGTTCGTCACTACGAACCGTCCTGAGACGGACATAACCATCTGGGCATTTCTATCCATCAAGTACCCGTGCTTTGCCATAATATCGCCGACTTTGTTCCTGGCCTTCGAATACGCCGCGAAATCCAGGTCGCTTAGGCTCCTGTTCATCTCATCATGCAACTTCAAGTGATTGGGACAGTGGATTCTGAAGGCTGTGGCCCCTAGTGCACGCAGAATCACGCCGTTCTCATGTCCCGTTTGCACAATTTTCTTGGCTTCAGCTTCAAATTCAGAATTCTCCAAACCGGTTCGCACCGAGAACATGAGGTCCCTGGATATGGTTCGCTTGTTAGGCGATTCCGCACCATCGCTGGATGCTTAGTACGTAAACCTTTGTGGCCTTCACGATGGAGTCAATTGAGACATACTCATCGATCGTATGGGCCGTTTCGAATGGCCCGGGGCCGTAACAGATTGATGGCGTTCCTGTGAGCGTCATGAGATATGAACTGTCATCGTTCGAATCGTTTCCCATGAAAGTCGGCGTAATTCCGACCGCTTCCTGTGAGCAGGCTTTCACGGTTTCCACTATTGGTTCACTTTCGTTAACTTCTGATGGCGGAAAAGCCTGAAGCAGTTTCAAAGAAGGCTTGTTTGCTTTCAGCCAAGGGTCGCATTGGCTTGCGTATTCTATCTGATCTTCGATTTCCTTCTTGACGAGACTTCCCCATCCAGATTTGTCGGCGTTTGCTTTGATGTATTGTGCATCGAAAACGACCTCGCAGGTTTCAGGGTAGGTGCAGGTGAACTGTCCACCTTTGATTATAGTAGGCACAATCTTTGGGTTGGATAGGTACTTGTGCTTCTTGTCAGGCCTGTTCTGCCAATCAGCTTCAAGTTGCTTCAAGGCGTTGATTAACAGAATTGCTTTCTCGATTGCGTTGACCGCTCCCCCCTCAAGCCTGTGGGGCTGGTTGACCTCGGCGTGGCCGGAACGCCCTGGAACAGTAAGAGTGCCGTACAGTAGTCCCCTTCTAGCAAGGATTATCCTGAAATGCGAAGGTTCTGGAACCAATGCCGCGGCGGCTTTGTACCCTCTCTGACAACAGGCTGCAGTTCCCATACCGTTGAGTTCTTCATCCCACACAAACTCGACGATAACATCTCCCTTCAAGGATATCTTTGCTTCCTTGAGCGCCTCCATGGCTTTCAGGATAACAGTGGCTCCAGCCTTCATGTCGCTGGCTCCTCGGCCATAGAGTCTGTCGCCAACCACCTCTCCTTTCCACGGGTTATGCTGCCACTTGTCCACGGGATCCGCTGGAACAGCGTCCATATGAGCGTTCATCAAGAGACTCTTTCCTCCCCCTTTCCCTTTGAGGACTCCCACCGTAATCGGCCTGTCCTTGTAATTCTGGCCGGGCATGTACGACGGAAGCTCCCGGAACTCGTTTGTGTCAGGTTCCCATTGGTCGACTTTGAATCCCAAATCCTTGAGAGCGCGTGCCAAGTAGGTCGCGCATTCTTTCTCTTGATGCGCTGGCGCGCCAGGGTCTGGTGTGGACGTGTTGAAGCCCACAAGGTCCTGAGTCACTTTGATGATGGATTCCCCGTTCATGTCAACCCACTTCAGAACAGAATCAGTCGAACTCAACGCAGTTCTCAACGATAGAGCATATGGAACGGAGGCTATAAAGGAGTTTACGCGACTCTTACGAGCTCAGTTAGCTACCTACATGTGTCAGTGATAAAAAGACAATGAAACATTTGACCAAGTCGGGTGACATATGTGGATCAAACTCTACGCCGAAGAAGATGGATCCTATTCCTATTCCCTCGCCGAGAAGGGTTCGGAGTAAGCGTAGGTTCGAGCGGGAGCGTAGTAACAGCCTCTGCAGGCGGATTTCAAGCTCACAAGCCAAGATGAGTGGTGAGCTACTTGATGACCATTCACGTTTCGTTGCAGGCTCAAGGATTCATCACAATCCCACAGCGGAGCATGCGATTAGGCTTCTGGAAGAAGCCATTGGGCAGTTCGGTAAGCCTGATCAAATCTTGACAGATCGGGGAACGCAGTTCTGTCCAGCTAGAGGAGGCCGTTCAGAGTTCACGGAGTTCTGCAGTGGAAACGACATCGAACATATCGTCACGAGCGTGCGGAGACCTTCGATGATCGGTAAGATTGAGATGTTCCATAAGGTGTACGTCTGCAAGTCATGGGTTTTTCCCAACCATGACGGGTTCATTCATTACTGGAACTATGGACGTCCGTATCAAGGAATTCGTTATCTCCATCCTGCAGACGTATACCTCCATGACAGATGTGGGTAGTTAGAACACTTCTTTTCGCTGACACCAAACCGTTGTATAATGAGCCAACTCGTACTGTTAGATCATACCTGGTGAAATTCAGCCTATCTTCGCTTCTCCCGGTGACTCATGAACATGCCCATGCATGCCGACTAGAGGCTGATATTCTTCGATGGCCTTCAGAACCGCCGTGCTTCCTATAGGTATTTTCATCGGTTCTTCTGTAGCGACCACTGGTCGAAAATCTTTGTCAAGTTTCGGTGCTATATCTAGGTCGGTGCCAAATGGGGGCAGTGGGAGTTGAATATGTTGTTCTTGGCATCTTTGAACATTCAGAACAAGCGAAGATGGAAACTCGATGCCGATTTCCGGTGAAGAGTATTTCACAACTCAAGAACCTGCGGTTGTATGGTACGCCATACATGACTGTGGAAGGGTGAGCAGTACCATTGAGGATTTTTTGCTGGAACAGGTTTATTGGCGGTTCTCTAGACTGCCTCCACGATCGGCATCTCTGCCTGGGCTTCTCTGAGGGATGGGGCAACCTGTTTGAAGGTTTCTAGGTGTTTCTCGATATCCTGATCTGAATGCTGAACGGAGATAGTCCACTGCTCATCTGGCCCCGTGCCTGCCGGGATTATTCCTCGGTTCAGCATCATTAGGTAGTACAGGGACCATCTGCCGACATCTGACTGTTGAAAGTCTCTCCAGTTGAGGATTGGCTTGGCTGTGAAGGAGAGTACGCCGCTAAGTCCATCGCTTGACACGATGGCAGTCAAACCCTCATCCTTTACGATATCATTGTAGCCTGAGGCTAACTCCTGACAATGTTTCGTAGCGTCCGCCATTGCATTCTTGGTCAGAATCTTCGTGAGAGTAACTAGGCCTGCAGTGATCGCCCAGGGGTTCGAGTTGAACGTTCCGGCGTGTGATACGATTCCTGGCACGATCTCCTCCATGACTTCTTTCTTGCCGGCAACTGCTGATAACGGGAAGCCTCCTCCTATCGCTTTTCCCAGTGTCTTCAGGTCTGGTTTCACGCCGAATCTTTCTGTTGCCCCGCCATAGTATTTTCCGCACGTCTTTACCTCGTCAAAGATGAGTACTGAGTTGTATCTGTCGCAGATTTCTCTCAAGCCTTCTAGGAAGCCTTTCTGTGGCATGATGAAGCCCATATTCATCGCTATGGGTTCAACTATAATTCCTGCGAAGTCATCGTCGTTCTCAGCTACTATTTCTTGGGTTGATTCTAGGTCGTTGAACGGAGCGACAATGGTGTTCTTCAATACTTCCTTAGGTGTACCAAGGGAAGCAGGAACTGCGGTAGGGTGCTTGGCATTTCCTGCCTTTCCTTTCTTCGGTTTCACGCTGACGAGCAGGTTATCATGTGAGCCGTGGTAGCATCCCTCAAACTTCAGTATCTTATTTCTTCCAGTGTGGACTCGCGCGATCCTCATTGCGTGCATCGTCGCTTCCATGCCAGTTGACGAGAAGCGCACTAGGTCCACGTCGAAGCGTTCCTTTATGGCATTCCCTAGCTTGTAGGAATCCTCAAACTCCAAACCAAGGATCGTTCCAGAAGCCAACCTCTCCCTGAGAGCCTCAACCAATATGGGATGGGAGTGACCGGCGACAAGAGACCCAAACCCCATATTGAAATCAACATACTCGTTTCCATCCGCGTCCCAGATTTTCGACCCGACTCCCTTACGACCATACGTTGGGTACGGGTCAGTCAAGCGATAGTTGCTATGCACTCCGAATGGAGTAGATTCTCTTGTTTGCTTGAAAAGCTCATAGGATTTTCTTGTGCGTTCCTCATAACGTCTAGTCTCGACTTCAAACGTGTTCTTGCTCGACAAATGGCTTCCCTGAAATGGCTTTGCAGGTCGAACCTAATAACGGCTTCCTTGCTCCTGCTGTCAACATTCCGCATTTTAATTCAGGCAAACTTGAGAACGAGTGTTTAGTTGATCGGCGTATCCCTATTATTCTCAGTTACTGTTGGGAAATACCTCGTAAGGCTTGACTGCGAGTGACTGACGTAGCCTCCGAAAACGGCTAGGCTAGCTCTGGGCACGAGTCGTATAAATATACAATGCGACTAGTCGTTTGAATGTTATGGTGATGTGATGTGAAGGATTCTTGGGAACCGTTAGTCGACTTGAGTATTGTTCACTTTATGATCTTCCCGGAAACCCTTACTGGTTCTGGGCCGATTTTGGAATCTGTAACTAAGCTCGTGAATGACGATTTCTTCTCCATGATTGAAGTAGGCCACATCAACGACGCCGAAGTACGCAAGCAAGTTGCGGGGACGATTGCGACGTCACACGCTCGGGTTGCATTTGGCGCTCAACCTACGATACTTACCAGAAAATTAGATTTGAACTCTCTTGATGAAACTAAACGCAAAGAGGCTTTGGCAGCTCTCATGCCGCAAGTTGATGAGGCGAGAGAATTGGGAGCGAAGCGCTTCACAGTTCTAAGTGGTCCTGACCCAGGAGACCACAAGAGGACTGCGGCTAGAGATCTCCTGATTCAATCTCTGATGGAACTCTGCGCGTATGCGAAGGAGAGATCGGTGAGTATCACGTTGGAAACCTTTGACAGAAGCATTGAGAAAAAAAGCCTGATCGGCCCATCGAATGAAGCGCTAATGATTGCGAAGGTCGTAAAAAAGCAGTATCCCGACTTCGGATTAATGTATGATATGGGCCATGCGCCTCTTTTGGATGAAGACCCGGCGAAATCGTTGAAGCTCTTGAAGGACCATTTAGTGCATATCCATGTTGGTAATTGCGTTAAGAAAACTGGGCTTCTAGCGTACGGAGACCAACATCCTCGCTTCGGTTTGAAAGGAAGTGAGAATGACGTTCCCGAACTTGTCCAGTTCCTGCGTGGCCTGCTTGATATTGGGTACATTCCTTCATCACCCAGGGAAATATCGCCTGTAATTGGTTTCGAATTGAAACCAGTACCTGGCGAGAAACCCGAATCGGTCATCGCCAACGGCAAAAGAACATGGAGAAAGGCGTGGAGCCTCCTCTAGGCTGCGGGTGTGCTGTTGATGAAACCTCGAGTATATGTCACACGTATCTTGCCGAAACCAGCAATGGATAGAATCAATTCCCATTGCGACGCCAAGACCTGGGAAGGCGAATTACCTCCACCGAGAGACGTACTGTTGGAGAATTCGGCTAACGTGGAAGGTTTGCTGTCACTTCTTACCGACAAAATAGACGCCGAGCTGATGGATAAAGCTCCAAAACTCAAAGTCGTAAGCAACTGTGCTGTCGGATTTGACAATGTAGATATTGCTGCCGCAACCAAACGCGGCATAATAGTTGGAAACACGCCTGGAATACTGACTGAGACAACGGCTGATTTTGCCTTCACGCTACTCATGTCAGCCGCACGACGTCTCGTTGAGGGAGACAAGATGGTTAGAGCTGGGAAGTGGAAGACTTGGGGCCCCATGACTCTGCTAGGCCAAGACATCAATGGTTCAACGCTGGGGATAATTGGGCTGGGTCGAATCGGTGCAGCCATGGCTAGACGCGCGAAAGGCTTCGGCATGAAGCTCATGTACTACGATGTGATCAGGCAGCCAGAAATCGAGAAAGAATTTGGGATAGAATTCGTGGACATCAACAAGATCTTCGCCGAATCAGACTTCATCACACTCCACACTAACCTGACCCCTGAGACTCACCACCTGATCGGTCCCGAGCAACTCAAGAAAATGAAGAAGAACTGTATTCTCATCAACAGTTCCCGCGGTCCGATCATTGACAACATGGCTTTGAGTGAAGCTCTGCGAAACGGAACGATTGCCTACGCGGCTCTTGACGTGACAGACCCCGAACCGATACCTTCAGACCATCCACTCATAAAGCTGGATAATGTGATTATTGCCCCACATATCGCCAGCGCGACAGTCGCAACACGAACGAAGATGGCATTAATGGCGGCTGACAACCTGATTGCCGGCCTGAAAGGCGAGATGCCCCCTAACCCAGTCAACCCTGAAGCCTTGAAGAAACACTAGTGCGCTTTGGAACGAGTCTCACCCCCGTGCAATCCGAAGATTTCCCTCCCTCTAAATCACACTCCCAAGTACATCTTTGCGAGGTTTGAGAAAACTCCGACTTGGGGTTAAGATCATCGGTGTTAGCAAGCGTGCTCCGACGTTTTCCATGTGAGACCTCACTCGACAGTTCGACTAGGTAGGTCTCTCGCTTCAAACCGTTGCCGTAATTCACTTCGATATCCCATGCGCGCACTTCGACTCTAACCGCAAACCCTGTTCCCGAGTTCTCCAAGACGAATTTTCCGTCGCCTTCAGAAGCCGCCCATTCCGGCTCAGTGAATCTCCTGTATCGAGGTCAGCAGATATTCCCCAGTTCAATCATGAACCAACGAGTCGCCTCGAAGCGGCCCAGAGAATAGCGCTACTGGATATAGGAAAAAACCACGACCCTTGAGTTGGTGTAAGCGGTTTGATAAGAGAGACCAGATACTGCTTAGAATACTCCAGCGAAACTCTAGGATTCCCGTTCGGAAGATTGTTAAGAAGCTAGGAATCCCGAAATCAATAGTCTATTTTAGAGTTGGCAGAGTCGAACGTAGACTCGAGAGACTCGCACGTCGTCTATAGTCGGGTGGCTATAAGTACGATTCCAATCACGAACACTACTACGGCGAACACTCTTTCGAGAGACACTGACCGAAGACGTTTGGCGGTTCGTGCTCCAAGCTGTGCACCGATCACTATTCCCACAACTAGCGGTGCAGCGTATTCGAATAGAACATCTCCCAGCATGATGTGAACTCCGACCCCCGAAATAGATGTGAAGATCATTGTGAGCATTGAAGTTGCCACGGCCAAATGCATTGGCAAGCCTACAACGCTCATCAGTATCGGAACGACGATTAAACCGCCCCCAATCCCGAAGAATCCGGAAGCCAACCCGCCGAAGAATAGCAGTGCTAACCCTGAAAGCATGTCTGCGTCGTACTGGAATACGCTTCCATACGCATCGATGATCTTTCTATGCCAGACCAATCGCCCGGTCCTACTCCCGCCTTGAGTTCGCGTTTTCTTTTTCTGGTTTCCTGTGCGGTATGATCGTCTGAACATGAATGCGGCTATGAAGAACAGGAATATACCGAGAATTATCGTTAAGACTTCCGAGGAGAAGAAACTTGTCGCGTATGCTCCGATAGCGGCACCGGGAACAGTCACTGAGGCCCCCATAATTCCAACCTTCCAATCCAGCCTCTTCTGACGTTGATAGGCGAAGGTGGCGGATAGGGCTGTGAAGATAATCATCACCAAGCTTGTCCCTACCGCCTGGTTAGCCTGCAAGTCAAAGACGAGGATGAGAATCGGAACAATGATGATACCACCTCCAACGCCTAACAAGCCTCCAAGAAAACCTGAGAAGACGCCAAGAAGAGCGAGCAAAATCAAGGTGATGAAATTCAAACTCGCAGTGCCACTCAAATTTGCGATGCTACGGAAGTGATTTAAAGGCATCAGGGGAGTTCCGCGTTTGGAAATTCAAGAGCAGGACAGTCGACATTGAAAAGCGAGATAACTCGAAGAGTCATTGCGCGAATTTTCTCGGTCTTCAACACAATCTCAGGTGAAAAACAGACTGATTTAAGCTTATGAGTCCAGTCTTTAGCTGCAAACAAAGCAAATCCGCCTCACCTCAGAGGGTAGGGAAGGTGAACGATCAACCGAAAGTTGACAGGGAGAGAGACTTGCAATCAACAGTAGACTTGACGCTACCCCACTTAGACAGTACTGATGCTACAATAGCGCTCAGCTAGGTCGGCTATGGCTAACCAGCGGTTTGCACTATCAGACCGCCGGCGGAATGATGCGTACGAGTAAGGGTTGGCTCTGCATCTTTCGCTCACAACGCATTTGAAGGAACACAACAGGTAGCGGGACCGTGGCTTGGACACCACTCGATACAAGCTGACAGTCAAGGAGATCGCTAGAGTGCTTTCCGACAACCTTCCAAAGGAATAACAGGACGAGTTTGTTGGTGCGGGGACCAGAATTTAGCCTCTACAGTTCGCATTGACTCATAGGTTCTAGTGCGTGAGTCAAACTTCTAAGCGACTAATCTGGCGTTTCTTTCGTCGTCTACGCAGTTTAACAAGTCAGAAAATGATAGCTCTACCAGATATAGGAGAACAATGGATAATCTACGAATGAAATGGTGCTCCGATTGGATGAGATTGACAAAAGGCTACTAAGGATCATTCAACAAGATTCACGTGTTCCCCTTCAGAGGGTCGCACGGAAATTGGGGGTTCCGAAATCAACGGTGCATTATCGAATTGGAAGGCTTGAACGGGAAAAGATAATTGAGGGGTACTATGCGAAGCTCAACGCAAGCAGTTTAGGATATGATTACGAGGCTGTCGTGCTCGTCAGAGCGAAGTATGGCCCGCAATACCATAGGAAAGTGGGTGTGAGGCTGTCAAGGATTCCCGGCGTATGGGCAGTTTACTATGTTTTGGGAGACTACGACTTCATAGTATTAATGCGGGCAAGCAACAGAGACGATTACATGGAAAAACTGGAACGCCTCAGCAATATGGCCGATATTGAAAGGACTAGCACGCAAGTGGTGGGCAGGGTAGTGAAGGAGGATCCAAGGATAGACACATAGGCTACTGTCGCGGAATTACGAGCAGAGGCTTTTTCAAAATTAGCGAGTGGAACTTGCTTGGCTGCAAATCACACATTGCGACGCTGTCAATGACATACAAAGGATTTCACCATATGCGTAAATAGGCTTTCGAAAGACTTGGCACCTGACCTTTAGTCCGAAAAGTAATTACACAGTCGTAGGCTGGCAAGGCGCGCTTAAATTCCGCGATACCAGTGTTTTTGGTTGATGAAAAATGGTACATGTATCAGATGAAGGCATGTTCGACGCACCCCTCGAGAAGATTTGGCGGTTCATGAACGACGACAACAGCCACAAACACAGCTCGCTCAAATTTTCAAAAGTACTAGAACAGACTGACAAAGGCATGACCTCCGAGGTCGAGGTCAAGAACCCCGACGGGTCATGGCACAAGGAAACCTGGAAATTCAGCTTCAACCCCCCGAAGGGATTTAGCATGGAAATGATCAGCGGCCCGATGAAGGGCACAAAACACAACCATACATACACAGCGATGGGAAACAAAACTAAGGTGGTTGTCGAGGGCGAATTCGTCGCCCAAGGCATGGACGACGCGTCACTCAAGAAAGCAGCCCTCGGGATGTTTGAACAAGTCTTCAACGAGGACAGCGCAGCTCTGAAGAACTACAAGTAACTCGCCGACGAACGAACTGGATACACCTCTAACTTCCCCAGTCTTTCTTAATATCCAGAGGAAGAGTCGATCCGATGAATTTCTGTCACTATAGGACGTATACTAACGCTGCTGAACAGGTTCCTTTGGTTACGGTGTCCTGAATGATCAGCTTATCCTCCAGCTTTTAGGGACAACCGATTTCTTCCAACCAGAAAACCTGTCGTTTGCTTGAGCGTTGGCATTCTTCTATTTTTGAGATAGAGGTATGCGCAAGCGTTCGCAAAAAGCAACCTCTCTTGGGCCGGGAGGTCGACAAGGTGTCCGACTATGTCTCCCGCATCCCACACGTCACCTGCGCCGGTGACGAACCCGGTGATCTTTCCAGATGCCCTAACCCAAGTTTGGCCCAGATCGGTTGAGGATACGCTACCGATCGGAGTATGCACATCTAATGTGACTCCAACAACATCCTGGAGTCTGCCTGAAACTCTGAGCAAGTCCTGTTTGTTGTAATTCCGTGGTAACCGGCCAGCTGAAAGGCCATGAGCCATAATCCTGGTTTCGTTCTCATTCAGGCTGACCACGTCGACCAGACCTCGCCCAATAATTTCCTTCGAAAGCACCTTGACGCGTCCTTCAGCGCCTGCAAGGTCTGCAGGGTCGAGAAAGTTAAGTCTCCTATCCCTGCCTTTCAAGCCGAAAATCTTCCTTGCGAGCGCGTTCCCCTTTCTGTTGGATGACCAATTCACCAGGGCTACACAATCAGACTTCTCCAAACCCACAATGTCGTTGCGATCGAGCCTTCGCCCGTTAAAATCACCAATATCACCAACATCACTCATCATAACGTTGACTGGCTTGCCTTTCAAACTGAATTCTAGGGCAGTTGTGTAGCCCGGCTTTCCGTGAATCACTTTCACGCGACAGTTACGTGGAGGCGTTGCGAGCGCCGTTTGGGTGTGCTCATCTCCAACGCAGTAGAGTCTTGTCTTCACTGACAGTGATGCCAAGGCATAAGCTAAGTTTGTGGCGTTTCCTCCTCTGAGCTCAATCTGCGAAAAGCCTCGCAGGTTCCCGCCTCCCGAAGCTGCCTTCAGCTCTACCTGCCTGAAGAGTTGCTTGAATGATGGGACGGAAATTATCCTGTCGAAGAAGAAGTCAGGCAGGACCGATACTTTGAGGTCAGAGACTTTCCTACTGAAGCCCATCTTAGTCACTTGAGTCTGATCTTGCTGGATTCTGTTTGATGCCGCAGACTAAAACTGCTCCGATGAGCTGGGTTATTGAAGCCGTTGCGAATATGTACACCGGTCCAAATGCGCTCCATACAAAACCAACCAGCAACGGGCCGGCGATTACTCCCAGATCTTCGAAGGAACCGTATATCCCGACAGTGGCTCCCTGCATCGCGATCGGAGTCACATCGGGAATCATAGCCAGCAACAAAGATGTTCCCGAGAAACCGATACCGACAGCGATCGAAACAACAAGAACTTCGTAAGAAGTGTCAGCGAGGAAATACAAAAGGAATAAGCCCGATGTCGCAATGAGCCCAAGAATCGTTGTACGCTTTCTTCCAAATTTGTCCGAGAGCCAGCCGACGACCGGCATCGCAACCAATTGAGCCGCTGAAACCGAAGCAAAAAGAACGCCTACATCCACGGTGGACATCCTGAGAGGCGTATAGAGGCAGAAACGAGGAGACTGGTGTACGCCCTATAAAAATGAGAGCGGTCGACAGAAAGAGAAACCTTGCTGATCGCCTACTGAGAACACGCTTTAGACCGCCAACCATTTCCGCCTTAGGCACTTGACGACGAGTTCTCTCACTCGGAAACGACATCAGAATGAACACCGCCAACAGTAGCGACATCACCGAGGTGGCCCAGAAAGAGCACTCATACGACCAAGTCTGAGCAATATAGCTACCAAGCAAAGGTCCTACTACGCGCCCGAGGACGAAGAACATCCACCAGAGGCTCGCATACAACCCAATCGACTTCCCAGGAGATGCATCGGAGACGTATGACCAGTATGAATGTGTTAACAGAGTGCAGGTCATATTTGCTCGGGTTATCGTTGAATAGACCAATACCTTGGTCATATGAACATCCATTGTTTCATAATAACTAGACATAGTTTTGATGAACCCGTTGTGTTTCAAAACGGGCAAGTAGAACTTCAAAAATAGGAAAACTTAAGTCGGTTTGTGGATTCAGAAAAGGCGGAGCGATTATGGTGCGAGTTCTGTTTCTTGGAGGGGCAGGTTTCATAGGCACTCCAGCCGTCGAGGATTTAGTAGCAACTAGTGATTTCTCGGAAGTAGTGCTAGGAGATAGTGACCTTGAGAAGGCTCAGAAGCTTATCGCGCGGTTGAATGACAAGAGACTCTCCGCTGTGTTAGTTGACGTAACTAGGGAGAACGAATTAGTCGAAACCATGAAAGGCTTCGATATCGTAATGAGCGCGCTACCCTTCAGCTATGATACCTATGTCACAAGGGCATGTATACGAGCTCATGTGAACGGCATAGACGTTTCAACCTTCAAGGAACAGTTGGATATGAATGATAAAGCAGAGAATGCGGGCATCACATATGTGGTAGGGTGCGGGGCCACGCCAGGCACCACAAATATGTTAGCAAGACGTGGGGCGGATTTGGTCGACGAAGTTGATGAGGTCAAGATTTCTTGGGGGTCGTTCCGGTGCATGGCCCCCGCTCCTGGACTGGTTTATACAACTTTTTGGGAGTTTGATCCCAGCATTGAAGACCGGGTTTACTATGAAGACGGGAAATACATGAAGGTTCCTCCTTTCAGTGGCGAGGAGACTGTTGAGTTCGCGAAACCGATTGGCGTTCAGAAGGTATACTATGTTCCACACCCAGAGCCGCTGACTATTCCAAAGACGATTAAAGCCAAGAGAATGTCGATACGTGGTACCTGGCCTCATGAGACGATGGAGCTTCTTAGATTCATGAACTCCTTCGGTCTCTACCGCAAAGAACCGATGGAGATTAAAGGTCAAAGGGTTGTTCCCTACGACTGGTTATCCGAGTATGTTCAAAAGGTGCCTGAGGCTAAGGAAACTGCGGTATGGGCGTACGGGTTGATTGTTGAAGTCTCAGGAGTCAGCAAGAAAAAGAGAGTTAAGCATACGTTCAGAACTTCTCACCCACCGATGGAGAAGTGGGGGGGAAGGAGCGCCTACGCAAGGTGCGTTGGATATCCATTATCCATAGGTGCTCAGATGCTAGCCTCAGGAAAAGCGAAACGAAAGGGCGTGGTTGCCCCAGAAAGCGTTTTCGATCCCGTTGCGTTCATTCGGGAGCTGGCCAAAAGACAAATCAAGGTTGAGGAATGGAGCGGCTAATTGATAACAGCTATCCCGATCTATATGGGCTATGCGTCATCGTAGATTGAAAGTAAGCAGGACAGCTCTAAATAAGTCTCGGCCTCGGTTTGGTTTACGATCCATACCTCATTGCTAGGAGTGTTAGCCCTGGGTGAGTATGTAGCGCTTAACTCCTTTCTCATCTAGTTTGACGACTGCGCCGCGTAACATTCCTTGCCCATATGCGCTTCCAGGGTTAATGCATAAGGTTCTCCCAATCTTCACAAACCCACGGGATTCATGGATGTGCCCATGCAAACCCAGCAACAGTTGGTGCTTTTCAATTGCATTACGCACAGCTCTGCTCCCAACTGATGATATTAGGTTCCCTCCCGATGAGAACCGGGTTTCAGTGTTGCGTCAAGCTCTGGTGCCAAATCGAGTGGTGTGTTGTGAGGCGGGCAGTGAAAATTGAATAAGCAATCTTGCATGTTTTCCACTTTGGCCGTCATCCCTTCGATCTTCTTCTCCAACTCCTCGTCGGGAATGTCTCGTGGGGTTTTCCAAGTCGTCATGTTAACGAAACCGGTGGTTATCATCTCGTGGTGTTCATCGATCCAGGCGACTTCTTCCTCAGGGTAAATGACTACGGATGATTCCCTCAAAATATGGTCAATGTCAAACCTGTCGTCGTTCCCCGGACTAATGTAGCATTTGACCTTGGTGTCCTTCAGGCGTTCCTCAGTCAACCTGACCCATCTTCGTACCTCGTCAACCGTGACCTTCGAAAAGAGCTCGTCCCGCAATTTCTTGTCTGCCTGAAGCCTCTCGACCTCAGCAGGGTTTGTCTGGTAGCGGTAAAAGCCGCTGTCCCGAATGTTTTGCTCCATGGCGTCTCGTTCCTCAGGACTCTTCATCGCCTTCAATGCCCCCAGAAAGTCCGCAATGGACGTCCCGTCTGGTTGTTCGATGATGGGAATGATCATTTTGCCCGTAATGTCGCCGCCGAGGATTAGAACATCTGCCTCATAGAACTTCGCCGAGTTCAGGAATTTCTTGAAACACACGTCCGAGCCGTGGACATCGGAAGTGAAGAAGATTCTTGTATTTGATCCCAAGTTGCGTTCCCGAATCACGCTTTTAGTCACGAATTTCTCATCCATTATTGTTTCTTGCGCACCGAATTTGATTAATCGAAGTCAGGGACGACCGATACTTTGAGGTCAGAGACTTTCCTGCCGAAGTCCATCTTAGCCACTTGCCTGATGCCCCTTTCGCTCCTGTCTATCATTTGCTCGTATTCAGATAACTGCACTTGCGCTGCGTCTGCGTTGAACAACGAGTCTATATTTCTTCGGCGAGATTCCGTAATCTAGCCTCAGCTAATCGTAACTGAGGTCTTTCGCCTCTTCTTGACCCCTCTTCGCCGCTCGAGGAGATACGCGAATAGACGACTAACCATGCAGAATCACTCGCCTGAACGCAGCCGCCTTTTATTGGGTTTCGTGCATCGCGGAATAAGAGTTAGGCAGATTACCTTCTGAAGGGCCGCGCGAGTGCGGTATTCTGAAGAGCGCATAGAAAGAAAAAAGCGCTGCAAGTATGCCTACCACGGATGGATTAACCCGATGAATGAAGAAATCGTCACCGCGGCCAATGCTGTTGTCTGGGTGTGCCGGTAGCCTACGCAGGCTGCCTCGAACTATCTTCGGACTTCTTCTACATCTCTATACCATTTCTTACTCGGTCCGATCCTTGCTCGCAGCTTCCAGCGCATTGTTTTCGGTTCATCTTCGATGATCTTCAGAAGTTTCTCTATCTTCTTGTTCACGTCTTCACGGTCCTCTTGTTTTAGTTCTTGGTAGGTTGCGAGTTTATCATTGACTTTCTTCAGGTTGGTCGTGCACGTGTAGTAGAACCCCCAATCGTCGGATAACCGCCTGGCTATGTATGGGGCATCAATGGTTTCCGGCCCTGCGTTACCGACATCGTGCTCGCGCAGGAGCATGGTCGTGTCTATCATGTCCTTTTGTTCGAGGTTAACGATCTGCATTTTCTCTAACAGCATATCTACAAGCGAAATCGTGAGTGGGTCAATTTCCAACCGGTTCCGGAATTCTATATCATGATTCATTTCCAATTTATCAATGAAAATGTCGACATGCATACCGTTTGATTTGTTGTCCCAAATGGTTCTTCTGTGTCCATAGAGTGCGGTGACCATGGGTTGGTCTTCGTACCCAAGTTCCTTCATCATCTTGCTGATATGAGAGGATTCCGAATAGTAGGCGGCGAAGTCAACGTCGGATAGAACTCTATTAAGCCGCGCTGCGAGGAAGTTGAATTTCGGGCAATGGGCTTGGAATGCAATTGCGCCAAGTAATCGCACATGAAGGTCTCGTTTTGTTGCTTCAGCTACGATTCGTTCGCCCTCGGCCTTCATAATTTTCTCGTGTTCGGCGATCTCTTGTGTGTTCAAGCTGGGAACCGCGCTAAGTTCAGTTTAGACGAGGACATTTTGACGGGCTATTAAGCGTTTCAACCAGTTATCCATTTAATCCCTTTCCAGGTAAGACCCGGAGATGGCTGAAAGAGGAACCTTTAACCTGCAATTATTCAGGAAAATCCTAACTCTGAGACGTGACATGTTTGAGCAGAGAATCTGCACTTTCACATAACGATCACGACGTAACTGGAAAAGGTTTCAAGCATTTAACGCCAACAAGCGTGGCTCTTGAAGCGGTAATGGAACAAGTTCCAGAGCTTAGTATAGCCGTTGAGAACGTTCCAATATTGTCTGCTCTCAGTAGAATTCTCAGCCATGATTTGATGTCGCCATCTGATATCCCTCCTTTTGATCGAGCCGCCATGGACGGTTTCGCGGTCAGAGCTGAAGACACGTACGGTGCTTCGACGAGCTCACCAATATTACTGAATTCTATTGGTGGAGTTGGTATCGGCGTCGTTCCGACAGTGAGCCTTAGAAAGGGTGATGCCGTTCTCGTCGTTACCGGTGGTCGGATGCCGCAAGGTGCAAACGCAGTTGTCATGGTCGAATACACTAAACAAACGACGAACGGGAGCGTCGAGGTTTCTGGTGAGGTGCATCCGGCTGAGAACGTTTCGAGAACCGGGGAGGATGTTAGAAAAGGGACCGTTGTTTTGAAGGAAGGAACACGGTTGCTTCCACAAGACATTGGCATGCTATCATACCTTGGATTCAGGGAAGTCTCGGTGAAGTGTAGGCTGAAGATCGCCGTCCTCTCGACCGGTAATGAAATTCAGGACAAACCAGAGGCCGCATCGGGAAAGATTCCTGACGTTAACCGTCCTACTTTGATAAGTGCAGTACGCGAACTCGGCTGCGAACCTATCGACATGGGCATTGCACAGGATGAGTTTAACGAGATACAAGGCAAGTTGCAGGAAGCACTCGAAACGAGCGACCTCATTCTCGTTACCGCAGGTACGTCCGTCGGCCCCGGCGACATGGTGCCCCGGGTAATCGACTCCTTGGGCAAACCGGGAATGCTGGTTCATGGCGTTGCGATGCGCCCTTCGATGCCCACCGGTTTAGGTGTCGTGAACGGAAAACCAATACTCTCATTGCCAGGCTATCCCGTCTCCGCTTACCTCGCCTTCCTCGAATTCGTCCCATCATTAGTCAATCACTTGCTCGGAACGAACTTGCTGTCTAGGCCTGTAGTAGAGGCCAAGCTGCGAAGACGCGTTGCCGGAGTTTTGGGTTCGCGAACCTACGTACGGGTTCAAGTTGCTGAAAGCGAAGGGAATCTGTTTGCCGAACCGGTCAGAACTTCTGGCGCTGGAATCCTCAGCAGCCTGGTGCAAGCCAACGGATTCCTCATCGTCCCTGAAAACGTAGAAGGGTATGAAGAAGGCCAAAAGGTCGAGGTTGAACTCTTCAGGCCCGTGGAGCGCGAGCAAACTGCCAAGTGAGAGGAAAATCTTCCGCGATCTCCAAAGTTTGGAGAAAGCAAGTTCCAGCTTCTGGGCTGCATACCAGGAAAGAATTCAAGCTGATGAGAAAATTGCTCTTGAAAGTGCACTTGGCCGGGTACTTGCCGAGAATGTTTTCTCTGGAATAGACGTGCCTGGTTTTGATCGTGCAGCCATGGACGGTTTCGCCGTCACAGCTGCAAGCACATTTGGCGCGGACGAGCAACACTCTGTAAGGTTGAAAGTGGTAGCCGAAGTCGAGGCCGGAGATTCTGCTGCGTATTCCGCTTTAGCGGGTGAAACATTAGAGATAGCTACTGGTGCGCCGATGCCGAAAGGTACCGACGCAGTGGTTATGGTAGAGTATACGAAGAGGAATGGATCTGAGGTTCTCGCCTACAGGTCGGTTTCACCTGGAGAAAACGTGACGGGAGCGGGGAGCGACATTATGACGGGAGAGCTCTTGCTTCGCAAATCGGAGAGGATAACCCCCCGCGAGGTAGGGTTACTTGCCGCCATTGGACTATCCCAAGTTTCAGTATTTAGAAAACCACGCGTCGCGATATTCTCAAGCGGCAACGAACTCATTAAACCAGGCGACTCGCTCCGGTTCGCGAAAATCTACGACATCAATGGCCCCGCAGTTTCAGCGGCCGTAGCTGAATGTGGCGGCGAACCTCAATTTCTGGGCATTCTACCCGACAAATACTCTTCTGTCAAAGACAGCCTCGATTCAGCCTTAAGAGACGCCGACATAGTCATCTCTTCAGGCAGCACATCCTCAGGTCCAGGCGACCTGTTCTACAGAGCCGTAGACGACCTTGGAGAACCAGGCGTGATCGTACACGGCTTGACGCTTAAACCCGGAAAACCAGCATTACTCGGGATAGTCAGGGGCAAACCGATTTTCGGACTGCCCGGTTATCCCACTTCGGCCCTAATGATCTTCCACATGTTGGTTGCTCCGATAATTCGCAGGCTCGCCAATGCACCTGAAATTACACCTGTCAAAGTCAGCGCGATTTCGCCCATGAAATTCTTCAAAGCCCGCGGCCGTCGCGAGCTACTCCCAGTGCAGCTGATAACGCAACCCCACGGTGGATTAATCGCGTACCCGATGCAAAGCGGATCGGGGGCAGTAAGCTCATTCTCAATGGCGGATGGCTTTGCAGACCTTCCCGAGACACAAGAGTACGTTGATGAGGGTGAAAGAATGGAAATTCAACTGTTTGGGAGAGAACTAACGCCCGCATCGCTCGTTGTAATAGGTAGCCACTGCGTCGGGTTAGATATCGCGTTCAGCATGTTAAAGGAGCGTGATCCGAACTTTCTTGGAAGAACTATCAACGTTGGCTCTGTCGGTGGATTCCACGCCGTTAAGCGCGGTGAGGCGGATATGGCCGGAGTCCATCTTCAGGATGAAGCGAGCGGAGAATACAATCTGCCGTTCCTCTCATCCTATGGCCTCAACGAATCCGCAGTCCTAGTACGGGGCTACGACCGTGAACAAGGGTTAATCGTGAAGGACGGCAATCCGAAGAAGATAAGGGAAATCCGGGACCTGGTTAGGGAGGACGTTCGCTTCATAAACCGTAACAAAGGATCTGGGACTAGACTTCTCATCGACCGTCACTTGATAAAGTTCGCCTCTTCCCTTGGAACTGACCTAGACAGGCTTGCGGCGAAGATTCATGGATATGGGTATGAGGTTAAGTCGCATTCGGCCGTAGCAGCAGCGGTAAAAAACGACCGCGCAGACGTAGGCTTCGGTATCAGAACTGTTGCCGAGGTACCCGGTCTAGATTTCATCAAATTAGATGATGAAAAATATGATTTTCTGATCGGAGAAGACCGCATGAGTAAGAAACAAGTACAGGCCTTCGTTAACCTGTTGGGATCTGAGGAATTCTCTACAGCTCTTCGAACTCGCGCTCCCGGGCTGAGTAGCAATCAGCAATCTGGAACGATATTGTTTCATCCCTAAACCTCGCGGCATTCAGAGAACGTCTACCGCCGTAGCCTTGAAGAAAGCGTACACTTCTGAGCCTATGTTAAGCTGCATCTCAAAGAAGGACCGCCGCGTAACAATTGCCGTTATGCGTCTGTCCCCTGAAATCTTGAGCCTGATCGTCGGGCCAAGATCGGTCACTTCGGACACCGTTCCATAGAATCTGTTGCGCGCACTAGTGTCCACACTCCGTTTAGAAACGACAACGTTCTCAGGCTTAACGTGAACCATAACCTTACCTGCCCGATCCGTTATTGCCTCGACGATCTTCCCAGCACCGATATCGATCAGAGCAAGACCAGCCTCTTTTCCGATTATGTTACCTGCAAGCAAATTGTCTGACCTGAAAACAGATCCTGTTTCTGACGAAGATCTCTCGGCAAACTCGGTAGGCGCTCCGACTTCAACCATACTACCGTTTCTCATTACCCCAATTCTTTCCGCCACAGATGCGGCTTCTAGCTGATCGTGAGTGACATGGATGACTGTGACGCCAGTCTCTTTGTGGACGCGGCGTAGGTAGTCCAGAATCGAACTTTTTGTTTCAGCGTCAACCGCTGAGAGGGGTTCATCGAGCAAAACGGCGCGTGGTTCAACTGCCAGAGCACGAGCAAGCGAGACCCGTTGTCGTTCGCCTCCACTCAGGTTTCTTGGAAAACGGTTGACGAGGTGTGAAATCCCCAGGAGATCCAGCAAATGATTCGAGCGATATCGGCGGTCCTGCTCAGGCATTCCCTTTGCGTGCAAACCAAATTCAACGTTCTTTCGCACCGTCATGTTGTCAAAGAGTAAATGGTTTTGCGGCGCGTAACTTACCTTGCGCTTCTCTGGGGGGAGTCTCGAAACATCCTGCCCACCCACAAGTATGCGCCCTTCGTTGGGAGTGTACGCTCCTGCAATCGCCTCAAGGAGCAATGTCTTTCCTGAGCCTGTAGGGCCGAGTAAAACGAAGTAGCTTCCTTCATCAATCGACAGGTTGATGTTCCTTAACGCAAAGTGCTCCCACGTATGCGAGAGATTCTGGACCGCAATCCCATCTCCCAACTCATTTCTCTCTCTTTCTCTGAACCAGCTTAAACATAATGAAGATCGCCACGTTGATGAAGATCATGAGGGCCGCGACATTAACCGCTCCCGGACTGAGGACTACACCATTTGAAACGGACTCGTGTAAGCCATAACCGGCGTATAGGTTCCAAATCAAGATTGAAGCGACCGCTGGATAATAGGCCATTATGAATAGGGCGCCCACCTCGCTCGAAGCTCTGGCCCAAGTCAAAATTGCTCCGGTAACTATCGAACGCCAAATGTTTGGTAGCGTTACCTTGAGGAAGGTAAACGTCGAAGATGCACCTAGGCTACGGGAGACAAGTTCTAGTCTGGGGTCTAAGGATCTGATGGCCACTTCCACCTGTTTGACTGTATATGTGGCACTGACGAAGATTAGAGTCAGAACGATTCCGAGAACATCGTTTGTCAGTCTGATTCCGTACCCATAGAAGACTGCGCCCACAAGCTCTGCCGAACCGAAGATCGTGATGAGTGCTATTCCTGCAACCGTATGAGGGATCATCAGAGGAATCTCGATTATCGAATCGATAAGGGATCTCCCGGGAAACTCGTACTTGCCGAGAAGATAGCCCAAAGGGACACCCAAAAGCACGGCCGCTAAAGCTGTAAGCCCAGACGTATAGACCGTCAATGCGATCGCAGACACAGCTTCAGTATTATTGAGAGCGAGCAGTAGGCCAGAGAGGCTACTCGCTCCTATTAGGCTTAGAACGGGCGAGAAGAGTAGGAAGAACAAGATCCCGCTTAGAAGAGAGAGAACAAAGACGAATCTGAACGGAAAACCGGGCGATAGAGGCAAGGAAATACCCTCCAGAGGGCATTAACAGAGAATGAGCATTTCAATGTAGCCCGTCTTCAAGGTTATTGCCGCCTTGAGCCGGCCTATGCAGGGGGCGTGTAGGGTTCAGCTGACTTCTTTGATGGCAATGCCTGCTTGCGTTATCGCTTGGATAATGTCGGAGGGTACTGCACTCTGGTTGTAAACCCAGACAGGGTTCAAGGGCCTTAGGCCGCTTGCGTTAAGAATTTCTTGTCCTTGAGAACTGAATAGAGCCTTGATGAAGGCTACCCCCATCGAGGTGTCAGGACTGTTACTTGGGATCGTTAGGTCGTAGAGGATTGGCGCACCTGTCATCTGTTCGCCGTTAACAGTCACATTTGCCTTCGCATACCAGTCCGCCTGCGACAAGTCCGACAGATCTACCCTCGAGTCTAGGGTTAGAGACTGAAGTTTGTGCGAAACCGCTTCAGAGGAATAGGTCAGCACGTAGTCCACCGCGCCCGTCTCCAGTTGTGCGTCCAGGGTGGTTTCTGTTGGGACTATGACGAGTTCATTTTTCGCGGCTTTGGTAACGTACAACTGGTCGTACAAGTAGCTTGAGTTCTGGTAATACAACAAGCCTGCAAGTTGAAGCATAATAATTGCCTGTGCGCCACTAGGGTCAGTATCCTTGTTGGAGACTCCAACGACAACCCCCGGACGCGTTATTACCTGATACCAATTCTCGGGAGTTATCTCGTTCGCGAACTTGCTTTGGTTAGTGTAAACGACACTCATCGCGTTCGATGCGAAAACTATGTACCATGACGCATGTGAAGGAATCAGCTGCTCTGGAATGATTTGGTAGTCAGCTGATGCGTAGATGTCAAATGACTTGTTTGCTTGGGTGATTTCATTCGCTGCAAGTCGGCTGCCCTCGAAGATATAATTGTAGCTGAGGGTAGGATATTGAGGTCGTACCACGTTGCTCACTATTCCATTGAATGGGACTTGAAGTGTCCCCGCGGCATCTATCAAAAGAGTCGTGGAGGGTGTGGTAGAATTCAAGCCTGTGTAATATCCCGCTACGTACCCTACTCCTAACCCAATAACGAGAGCAAGAATCATAACGAGTTTACCATATTTCACGATTAGACTCAACGTGTTTCAACACTAAGCGGGTTCCAAGCACTACCCATTGATATGCTTTGCTCTACATATCAACTGATCTCAACAGCCCAAAGTCTAATTGAGGAAAAAGAGTCCGCTAAATTCTGGGTGTGGATCTTAGTAGGCAGTTCTCAATTGGCTTTAGCGTGGTTTCTTTTCTGAGAGCATTTTGCGCACTAGGGTTTCAGTTGCCCTGAAATCTCTGAGTAGCCTCCTTCCAAGTGGGGTTAAGGCAGTTCCTCCTCCCCCCCTTCTTTTTGTGTGGGGTGTTCCTCCCCGATGCGTCATGATCAAAGGTCGACCTAGCCTTTGCTTCATTCGGCCAAGGTAATCCCATACGAATTTGTAGGACATGCCAAGTTCTTCTGCCGCTAGGGCTATCGATCCGTGCTCATCTATCGCTTCGAGGATTAGTGCTCCTCCCTTGCCGAGCACTCTTTCTCCGTTTGAATTAAGGTACAGTCTAAAGCTATAGAATAGGGGCGGTTTGTCGCCGCCAATCTTTCTCATGTCAGTGTTGTATATTCCCGTTGCTTCTTTATTCTTCCTCTTGTTCCTTGGCCCACCAAGAAATCGAACGATCTGAGGTTAGAGGTTACCCGCGCTACTATCAAATTACCTTATTCAAGTATGCGCGCCGATGATTGCGACAAAGGAGCTTATTCTGGTGGAATCTGCGCCCACACTTTTCCTAAGTCTATTCCGCGAGACTTGTTGTAATAGTAAGAGGCCGCAAACAGTACGATAGGTATGATTACGACAATTACGATGGTTACCTGCGCATAGAAGGTAAATGGTCCTATTGCGGGATTCGTTACCGCGTTGAATCCCAAGATCCCAAAAAGGATCGCGCCTAAGACGCCAAGAATCGACAGGACTGGAACTCCCGCCATTCGTCCTTTCCATGATGCAGCATCGAAAAGATTCTTCCTTCGAAACGGAAGTACAATCGCGCTAATGGCTGTTAGAAACCAAACAACCGAGAATAGAAAGATCAAGTTGACCTGACCAGTAATGAACGAAACGAAGAAGTACAAATACATGGTAACGAGCGTGAGAGCCGCGGCTAATCCAATTGCAACGTGTGGTGTATGGAATCGGTCGTTAACATTAGCTAACCCCGATGGAACCGTTCTATCGAAAGCCCAAGACATGACGAGGCGACTCAGGAATACGATTCCGAGCCATCCCCAACCAATGTTACCGATGAAAAGTCCAATCACGATACCCCAAAGCAGCAATCTGCTCGGGTTTAGCAAGGTGACGAAGGCTGTGGGAACAGTTGACGCGCCTCCACCTACCGTTAAGGTCCACGCTTCAAGGAACGATATGCCCACAAGGTTGTCAAACATATACGTAAGCCCAAACCAGACTAGTATTGATACAACCTCCGCCAGAACCAACCCGTACAGCAGAGAACGTCGTGGGTTCTTGATCTCACTGCCCATCATCTGCACTACGGGGTAAGGCCCGATGCTTACGAAGAGGAGCGGAACAACCGCGCCTAAGGCCGCAAGCGTGGGGCCAGGCGTGTAACCTTTCGCTGCAGCATCAGAAAACACCTTCGCTACTCCTCCAGGGAAGTATTGAGCGTAGGCTGCGGTGAAATCTGCTGGCGTATGAGTCAAGAATATTCCAATGCTTACAAGCAATACGATAAGTCCGTAAATGAAAAATGAGTATACGATCGTCCTAAAGACTTTCCCACCGCATATGATCGCCAACGTTCCAATAATCTGAATGACCACACCTACTGCAAAAAGGGTCAACGGCGAAGTTGTAGTCCAAGGGGTAATGAAGTTCCCCAAGTTTGTAATGTTCGGGTCATTCAGTACCTGGCCGGCAAATGACAATTGCGTTCCCGACTCCGCGAAAGCCCAATAGGAGTTGCCGCCGGCGGAAAGTAGTACTGCGACGAAGAATAGGAAGCTTGCGACAAAACCGAGTGGTCCGGCAATTGACCGAGATATGAAAACGTAGTCCCCTCCCGATCGAGGCATCACCACGGTTACCTGCCAATAGAGCAGCACTATCACTATGGCAATGACCGCCCACACCGCCAACCCGGCGTAGTAGTTAACGTTCTGATAGTATGAGGGAGTGACCCAGAAAATTCCTGCCCAACTTGTCAACCAAGGAAAATAGATAATGCTCCAAACGAAGATATCAAGCGAGGACAATTGCCTGACTAATCCAGTCGCCTCACGCACAAACAAGCTTGAGGGAGCCTTAACCAAACTCTTCGCCTGGTGATTCATTGTGGATGATCGTATAAGGCATACTTTGATGGGACATGGGAAACGCTTCTGCAACTTGTCTTAGCGCAAGGTTTCGACTGAGAGAAAGTTCCGAGGAACTAGTGGATTAACTCAGGATAGCATAATCCATCGTGTTCTTTCCTTGGGACGGTTGGCAAAGTTGCTCTGAGATGGAGGATTTGGCCTGCCCCTCTTCCAATTATGCGTAACCTGACACGGAGATTGCAAAAACCGCGTGCAACGTTCCTTATGCCGACTTTAGCCCCCGCCGACTGGCGGCAGCAGAGTTACTCGGTCCCCGTCATTCAATTCTTGGTCCTCTGTGGCCCATCGACCGTTTACGAGTAGTTTGAGCGTCTCTTTCAGCTCGGAGAGTTTAGGGTGGGCGGTCATGGCCTGCGAAAACGCTTGCTCAAGCTTCGCGGGTTTAGGTAATACGAACTCTTCCTCTTTTGTGCCTACGACTTCGCGCGCTTGGCCGAGGTAGACGAGCGCTACCTTGACGGTACTCAAATGTATCTGAAAGGGTTGCTGCATTGAAGTTGCAATAAACTCTTCTGTTGCATCCATCGAGATCCGGAACCCAACGTACAGTTTCAACCGTTTAGCTTCGCTCGAAGCTCTGACCTAAATCCGGGCTTATGTACATGCACCCACGGCTACATGTACATATTCTACGGTCAGATTAGTTGGGCAGTCGGTGCATCTTCTCGAACTGATCCGCTACCGCTCCTAGGCCTAGCGTTTCAAGTTTGGTCCGTGTCGGTAGCCCCGTCTTCTTGTTCCAGCCGCGGAGTTCGTAGTAGTTGTCGAGCATTGCGTCGAGTATGTCTTGGCCGAAGGGTTTGCCTGCAAATGCTCCGTCGGGGAGTGGTTCCATGAGCCTCTTTGGTAGGGTGTCGTCCTTCCTCGTGAGACCTTCTCGTGCGTTGAATGCTCTGGTTAGGTTGATTGCCCTTTCGCCGGCTTGCATGTACTCTTTCATGGTCATGTCCCAGCCCGTTGCCGCATTCAAAATCCCTAGCAGGGTGGAGTGTTCGATGCCTCCGCCAGGGTATATGTCGAAGACACAGACCACGAGACTGTTGCACATGGACCACAAGTCGGCTTGAACTTTAGCGATCTTCACTTTGCTAAGTCCATAGTCCAGCAGAGTACGGTTCGGCAGCTCGGAAGCGACCAATCCAAGTTCTGGCCTCATGTATGTGCCAGACTCCCAATAGTCGTCGTGTTCCCATTCCATGTGGCAGGCTCCACGGTCTGCGACGGCATACATGAGACCAACATTCCTCTTTCCCCGGTGCTCGTGCATTGGAACCTCCCTGCCCTTCACATGCATCGCGAATTCCTCTGCTCCCTTCCCTAACTTCTGAGCAGCCCTCCAAACTCCGTCGCCAAGCAAGTCTCCGATGCCTTCTCGGTTTCCGATAAGTTCAACGAGTTTGATGATTGCGTCTGGGCTTCCCCATTTTATTTCAAGCCCTCCGGTCTGCTCTTTAGTGATAATTCCTCTTTCGTATGCTTCCATTGCGAAGCCGACGACGACGCCGGTGGAGATGGTGTCCATCCCATAGAGGTTGCAAAGTTGGTTTGCCTTCGCAACGACATACATATCACTGTTCATGCAGTAGGACCCAAACGCGGTTGAGGTCTCATATTCCTGCCCTCCCACCTCTCGATCAAGTTGGTATGGTTCCTTCGCGTCTACAACGCGTTTGCAATTTGTCGAGCAGGCCCAACATGTGTCCCTGCCGACCAGAAATCCGCTACTCACTAGGGTCTCGCCTGTGAGCTTATCCGCGCCCTCAAATGTTCCTCGCGTAAAGTTCTTAGTGGGAAGTCTTCCAGAGGCGTTGTTGCCACCCGTATCCCCTACTGTGCCGTAATCGTGTAGTGGTTGGATGTAGGGACCTTTCTTGACTTCCGTCACACACCGCCTCACGTACTCCTTCAATTTCTTCTCGTCATGAACGGGAACGTTCTGGGCTCCTTTGCACGCCCAAGCTTTCAGTTTCTTTGATCCCATTACTGCGCCCATGCCCGACCGACCCGCTGCTTCTCGAAGGTCGTTCATGATTGCTGCGAAGCGCACCCGTTTTTCTCCAGCCTGACCGATGCTGGCTACACTTGTTTGCCGTTTGTCAGTGTCACCTAACTCTTTCTTGATGCCATTCTCGGTCTCTGCAGTGGATTTTCCCCAATACTTCGATGCGTTCCGAAGCTCGGCTTTGCCTTCGTTCACATAGAGCCAGACGGGGCTCTTTGAAACACCTTCAATTATGAATGCGTCATAGCCAGACTGCTTAATCTTTGGAGCCATGAAGCCGCCGCTGTATGATTCGCCCCATCCCACTCCCAAAGGCGATTTTGCGCAAACGCTGAATCGGCTGTTCCCTGAGAACGGGACTGCTCCCATTGGACCGGATGCAACCACTATCTTGTTGTCTGGTCCAAGTGCGTCAATTCCGAGTTTCAGTTCGTCAAATAGGATCTTCGCAGATAGTCCTCTACCACCGATATATTTCCGGGCCACGTCATCCTGCAGGATTTCGGTGCCAATCTTTCCCGTTGAGAGGTTGACTCGAAGAATCTTACCCATGTATCCTTTCAACATAGGTTCCACCTATTGATCAAAATGCAGTGTTGTTCTTTCTATTATAACCTGCGTCTGCACCATACCGGGATTCACAGCCTGCTCCGGGGAATGGGAGGGATTTGGGATGAACCCAATGGATGATCCGAAAATTTGAAATTAGCTCATTCCCACCTGTAACCTGTGGTGGCATCATGGTCAACTATGTTCTGCTCGTAGCGGTTCTGACGTTAGCCTGGGTCCTCTACGCAGCTTTCCGTGTGGGACCGTGGTTCGCGAAACGTTCAAAGACATGGGGAGAAGTTTGCGCGTTTCTTGTCTTCATAGGGATCGAATTAGGGATACTAATCGCATTCTTGGTAGCTCCTTAGTGCGACCGTTACGCTCTAGCGGTTGAGAGTAGAGAGAATCCTTTATGCTCGATTCGGCTACCTGGCGGATATGCAATATGTTCGCCTAGGGAAAGCTGGGGTCAAGGTTTCACGGATCTGTCTGGGTTGCATGTCGTTCGGCAATGGGAAACCTTGGATGTTAGAACTTGAAGCAGCTCGTCCGGTTGTAAATCGCGCTATCGAGTTGGGCGTCAACTTCTTCGATACGGCAAACTCCTACTCGGTAGGACGCTCGGAAGAGATAACAGGTGAATTGCTGAAGGAATACCGGGATGATGTAATAGTAGCCACGAAGGTCTACTTTCCTGTGGGCGAGAAGCCCAACCAGCACGGATTATCACGAGTACATGTGATGGCTCAAATCGCAAACTCCCTCCGCAGACTACAAACGGACCATGTGGACCTGTATCAGATACACAGATGGGACTACGAAACGCCGATCGAAGAAACTCTTCGCACTCTCGACGCCTTGGTCCATGAAGGTAAGGTGCGTTACATTGGTGCGTCAAGTATGTGGGCTTGGCAATTCGAAAAAGCGCTCTCAACAAGCGATCGTCTTGGTTTAGAGCGGTTCGTGAGCATGCAGAACCACTACAACTTATGCTACAGGGAGGAGGAACGCGAAATGAATCCTCTTTGCAAGGAGGAGGGAGTAGCACTCCTACCTTGGAGTCCTCTCGGAAAAGGATTCTTGTCGGGAAAATACAGACGCGGACAAGGTTCGGATGCCGTAGGTTCAAATCAGATGAGCTTCTTACCGAACGTTTCTTCCGACCAGAAGACTTCGATGTCCTCGAAAACGCGGTAACAATCGCTGAGGAAAAGGGTGTTTCTGTAGCTCAATTGGCCATTTCCTGGCTTCTTCACAAAGGTGTGACAGCGCCGATCGTCGGGGTCACGAAACTCGAACACGTGCAGGAAGCTGTGGAAGCAGTCGAACTCAAACTGAGCGAAGATGACATGGCGAGACTTGAAGAGCCGTACAAACCCCACAGAGTCCTGGGGCACGCGTAGGTCGTGACCGAACCTACAGACAGGATTTCAAGGAATGAGAACTATTTTCCCGTAGGCGCTTGACTTCAGAATATCCTCATGCGCCTTAGGCGCTTGCGCCAGCGGCAACTCTTTACCTATGACCGGCCGGAGAACTCCATTTTCCAACCCCGAGAAAAGTGCGCAATGAATTGCCTTGAGCTCTCGTTCTGGAATATTGAACAAAAGCATACCCAGAATGGCGGCATCACGGATCATTGTATCGCGTGGGTCTATCTCTGTTGGACCTCTACTCCCGACGACAACTATACGCCCCCCGGGAGCGAGGATTTTCAGGTCTTTCCCAAGGTTCACGTTTGCTAGCATTTCCAGAACCACGTCTACTCCTCTTCCGTCCGTTAGGGCTAGGGCTTGTTCGAAATAATCAGGAGCTCGGTGGTCCAAGGCGTAGTGTGCGCCTTCATGGAGCACGAGTTCCATTCCTTTCGGAGACCCGGCGGTCCCCAACACTCGTAATCCTGCGGCACGTGCAATCTGTAACGCAGCAATTCCGACCCCTCCGCTCGCGCCATGAACAAGCACGAACTCTCCAGGCGTTGCGTGTGCCCGTTGGAATAAGGCGCGGTAAGCTGTAGCATAGGGAACGTTGATGGTCGCGCCTTGAGGAAAGGTTAGCGTTGATGGTAGCTCGTGGACATCCGCCTCCAGGCAAAGCGCTTTCTCAGCGTAGGCACCAGTCACGGAACCTGAAACGTACACGTGCGTACCGACGTTCAGGGTGACGTCCTTGCCTACTGATTCAACTACTCCTCCCGCGTCCGTACCAGGGGTGTAAGGCAGCTGCGGTTTTCTGGCATAACTACCAGCGCGAACGTAAGCATCAACTGGGTTGACACCGGCGGCCCGAATGCTGACAACAACTTGTCCGACTCCCGCCTCTGGGTCGGGCACCTCTTGAAGGCGCATTACGTCTGGAGGGCCGAACTCGTGTACTCGAATGGCTTTCACTCTTCTCGCCTCAAAGTCAACTTATTGATCTGACTTGAATATTTCCGCAAGCCCAGCTAGGCTATGTACCCCGAGCTTCGGATGAAGTTCTCGGATATCGCTCGCAGGCTCTCCACTTGATCGGCAAGCGTCGTCGTGCCGCTCGGGCTGGGCGTTACGAGGGCGTAGGATACGCCTAGTCTCTGAAGTTCTGAGATCGTGTGCTTGTTTTCCGACATGTTTCCCGATAGGATTAGTCGGCGATCCCCTTGAGGCCCCACGAATATTGATTCTTTAGTCTTGACATTAACCGGAATTCTGACGGAGATGGTTTTGTCCTTCCCGCCAGGCAGACTTCTAAAATGTGCGACGAGCTCCGTGAACGATGGGAATTGGGTTACGTTTGGATGCCAGGCATCTCCGAGTGAAATTGCCCGCTTCATCGCTGCTTCACTGGCTCCGGCGATCCAGATTTCCAAGTGCTCTTTAGTCGGCTTGGGTTCAAACACTGCATCGCTAATTCTGTGCGGAATGTTTCCGCCTTGAAAGTCGACTCTGGCTTCTTCTCCCCACAATTTTCGGGCGAGTTTGATAGACTCGTCTAGCCTCTTGCCTCGTGTGTGGAAATCTGAACCGAGATGGGCGAACTCTCTTTCGTTCCATCCTGAACTTGTCGCAAGCATGACCCTCCCTCCGCTTAGCTGATCTACGGTAGCTAGTTGCTTGATGGCGACGACGGGATTTCGCATTGCCAAGATTAGGGAGGAAACGCCAAGCTTCACTGTGGTCGTGTGCGCCGCAAGGTAGGCAAGTGATGTGATGCTTTCCAAGATCTTCTCGTAGGGCGTGCCGCTCGTGTGAGGCATTAGAAGATGGTCTGTCGTCCAAATGGATTCGTAACCCATCTTCTCGGCTTCAACCGCTACTGTTCGCATCGAGTCGACGGAAAGCGTTTCACCGTAGTTTGGTATGCAAACGCCAAACTTCATTTGTGGACCAGTTTTCTTAGTATGAGAAGAACTAGTAAACTTTCCCCAGAAATCGGTGCGGACGCGTAATCTAAGGCATTCGTCTAATGCCTATAGCCTTTGAACATGTATTCCCAGAGCGATTTAACTTTGTCAATGTGGCCGCGTTTGCAATCCACCGGGACGCCTGTCAGCAAGAGACGTTCTGCGAACGCACATTCAAGGCAGACCTTCTCTGTGAAAGGGCACTTCAATTCTTGGGCTTCATATTCGCTCAACCATAGAGGGCTGGGCAAGCTAACACCCAACTACAAATACGCAGTTGATGTGGATTAATCTTTGCGGTCGAAGTCACGGCTAGGTTGAGAACGTTTCGGCACCCCGACCACGAAGACCTTCGCCCCCTCCACCCTCACTTTTGGAGCAAAGCCAAGATCCCCGTTTGACTCGATTCGTGTGGCTCGAATTCTCAGGCTGTATGCCAGGTTTCTTGCGACTTTCTCTGAGCCGCATTTGACTTTGAAGCCATGCAGAATACCTCTGGCGACAAGTATGAGTTTTCGTTCCCTCTGACCATACGCTACACGTTTGTCGAAGGTGCCTGGTCGGTATTCTCTAAGTTTCTTGCTTCCTTGTCCTGCCGCCTTCTTTCGGCGCGTTCTTCTTCTTCTATGTCTTATCGTAGACCCGTCCAAAGCATGATACTTAGTCCCGCGGTTTGAACTATCGTTATCGCCATCACTATTCCGGTCACTCCCGACGTGTAGTACATGAACATAGCGAGAAAGGAGTAGAGTGCGATTAGATTCTGGACCAAGAATAGGGCAGCGAAGAAAACTAAACCTAGCGTAAATTGTGCGCGTATTTTCCTGAAGCTGCTCGAGTAGATCCAAATCAACCCAATCAGCAGTATTACATTTAGCAGAGAGAAGAGTGCGACGATCTCAGCCATGGTTTCGTCCAAATCAATTCAATCCATTTAGATAGAGGCCGTCAGCGTGCGCAGTTGCACTAAGTCATAAGAGAATATTGTGCAGGTGTGACCCCGATCAGCTAACACAGTTCAACTCCAATTCGCGCTGACTCATTCAAGGGAAGAGCATCGTGCATCCGGCTTCTAACCCTTTTCATGAGAACCTCTGTGACCTTGGGGCCAACTAATTCTTTCAGCACGCCCTCCAATGAACAGCCGTGTTCGCACATGTTTTCACAGTTCTCCACCGAGGCTAGTTATCTTCGTTCCCCCAATTTTCGCCCGAATTAGGACAGGATATAGGGCATCGATATGAATTGGAAACCGAAAATGTGTCTCAAACCGACGTAAAAACTCCCCAATCTGTTAATCGTATGCTAGAAACTAAACCCAATTGGATCCCGCCAAGAAAACTTGCAGCCCTCGCGAAGAACCCACTCATCCAACAATGGTTAGTCAACTATCCAGCGCTCAACACGAAGAGCGAACATTTGAAACGGTTCGGACGTCTGCTTATCGCGATCGAATACACTCCTGAACGAATCGTTAAGGAACTTGAAGAATTAGAGGACGACAGGAAAACGGCAAGGCGCTCAAGGCCAAATCAAAGCTTACTGCATGAGCCTAGTGGAACGCGGCCTTACAGCAACCGCCAACCTAACTTTCTCAAGTTCAGTTGGGCGCTGCTCGATTTCGCCCAATCGCGCATGTTCGTCGACCTTAACCCACATGCCGATCAGGTTACGAAGCGTTTCTGCTAGTCTATGCTGAATCTTCCCTGCCAACGTCCAAGCCTCAGGTTGAGCCTGCCTTGTCGTGTTCAGAAAAAGAATCATCAAAAGAATTGATGGCAACTTGATGTCGCAATTGGATACATCGACTGAGAGTCATGCGCGATCGCGATAGGCAACCGAAACCCTTTGGGTGCAGTCGGAAACTTCCAAACGCTTAATTGCCTCTAGGATTGAATGCCGGTAGGTCGGATTTGTATGGCGGATTCCAAGTCGAAAAGGAAGTTTCACAGGATATTTTTTTCGACCGACCTCCACGCGTCGGAAGTCGTGTTTAGGAAGTTTCTGGGCACGGCGAAATTCTACAATGTGGATACTCTGGTCATGGGAGGCGACGTAACCGGGAAGACAGTTGTGCCGCTCGTGTCCAACGCAACTGGTAACTACCATTTCAATTTTCAAGGGCAAGAGTTCAATGAAATCCAACCCAGCCAGCTCCCCGAGTTTGAAAAGCGTATCATGAACGCAGGCCTCTACACGCATCGAAGCTCAGAGAGCGAGTACGATTCACTTCGGTCGGAGGCGGGGAAAGTGTCCGCCCTCTTCGACCAGCTAATGATTGATCGGTTGAACACATGGAAGGAGCTCGCCGAGACAACTTTGGGCCCTTTGGACGTGAAATGCTACTGGACGGGCGGAAACGATGACAAGCAGGAAATCCTTGACGCAGTTCCATCGTCAGAGCACTTCGTGAATGTGGACGGGAAGCTTGTTGTCCTTGAAAGCGGACACGAGATGATCAGCCTCGGCTGGAGCACTCCTACCCCCTGGAAAACACCGCGAGAATGTAACGAGGAGCAGCTCGCTTCAAAACTTCAGCCACTAGTAGACAGTATCAAAACTCCTTCCACGTGCATATTCAACGTTCACATTCCCCCCTACGATACAGGATTAGATATTGCACCGAAACTTGATGCCAACTTCAATCCCCCGAAGCCAGTGGTTGAGGGTGGGCAGCAAGTGCTTATTCCGGTCGGCAGCACAGCGGTTCGTAGTATCGTAGAGAAGACGCAGCCGCTGCTAATGCTCTGCGGGCACATTCATGAAGTAAAGGCAGATGTTAAGCTAAATCGGACTATGTGCATCAACCCCGGCTCAGAGTATCCTGCCGGTATCCTGCGAGGAGTAATTGTCAACCTCGTCAAGGATAAGGTACTAAGTTACCAGTTCACGTCTGGTTGAAGGGAAAGAAAGACGGGGAACCCCCTACACGGGGGGTACTTCTTTGAAGGCCAAGTCCAAGTCGATGCCTCTTCGTTTCAGGTAGGAGCGTCTGATGAAGAAGTAGATCACCCATAAAACGAAGATGCTGAGCATTATGGTTTCTGAGATTCGGCTGGATGTCATTACCCCTAATCCAGGCACTGTTAGGTAGTAGTAGAGCATCCAAGCGCTGAATAGCGTTGCAATTATTCCGCAGATAGTAAGTATTGGAATTCCAGCCAGCTTGTATTTAGCAACGGGTGAGCTATCGTACACGGACTTCCTCGTCCACGGAAAGATCACGCCGCCGAACGCTGTTCCAATGTACATTATCGTCGCGACGGCTGTCACTGCAAGTGTGAGGGTTAGGTATCCTGGGACGAAGTTGTAAACTGCTGAATAGATGACGCCGCCGAGGATGAAGAATATTACGTGTGCGATGACGGGTGTGTGTGTTCGGCTGTTGACGTTGCTGAGTATTTTCGGGAAGACGCCGTCGATGGACATTGCAACCGAAACTCTAGTCCAGCCTACGATCACGTTCGCTACAACTTGAAATGCGTTTAGGAGAATGCCGATGGTCATGAGGAAGATTAGCAGAGGGTTGTCGGTTAGGACGGCTGCGAGGTTGCTGAACCATGGTGGAATGGGCATGTTCACGGTTCCCGTGGTGCTGCCGTATGCAGCGGCCGCCAACCAGCCTTGTCCGACAGTGTTGATGAAGGTATAGGCTAGAATCATCATCAGCAACGTGCTGAAGAGGCCGCCGCCGAGGTTGATGAAGAGTTGGTTCTTGAAGCTGGAGGCACCTTGAATCTCGCCGGCTTGTTCCTGCGTGTATCCTACCCAACCCAAACTGGTCAAGGCTATGGGAATGACGAAGAGTGTCGAGCCCCATGACCAGCCCGGGACGGCAGTGAAACCATTCTGGGTGGCTTGAGTGAGAACGTAGTGGTAGTAATCAGGAGTGCCAGGTGCCAGAACTGCCATGGCCCCGTTGAATCGAGTGATGAACACAGATGTTGGAGTCAAGAGGAAGAACGCTATCATGACGACGTAGCTAAGAAGGAAGCCATACCACATGACCCACTGGGCAAGCACGAATACCTTGAAGCCTTTGATGAGCATGGCAGCGGCCAATGCTGAACATAAGACGGTCGTTATCCAAATGCCCATTGGAGTCGTGAACCATAATCCTAGGTTCTCGAGCGGTGTGCTGTTAGTTGCCAATCCGATGCCTGTGAACATTGGTGAAAAGCCGAGTATTGACGTCAGCCATCCACCCAGTGCTTCCCATTGACAGAAGAAGACGGGGATTACTGTGGCAACGATTGCGAAGCCGATGAAGGGTTTCAGTGTACGGCTCTGGAAGACGTAGTCGCCCCCAGTGCGCGGCATTGCTGAAGCCAATCCAGAATAAGCAACGGCCAGAAATGCTGTGAAGATTCCGGTGATAAGTATTCCAAGTGGGACGTTTGCATCAGGCCAAACGGCTAACGTGAGCAAGTATACCCAAGGAAAGATCACGCCGATGTTTAGAACGTTGTACGCGAAAGCGGAGTATGGTGACATTACTCTGACTAAGCCAGAAGATTTTCTCGCGAAGACTTCTGTCGTTTTCATAGACCAAGATACTGTTTGGAGGAATTATATAAGACCTAACAAAGGCTAGAACATTAAACATGTAGACACCGTTCTCCAGTAACGAAAACAAGTACAGCACCTAGATCACTTTGAGACCGTTAAAGCCAGAACCACGGTACGGGTAGCCAGCGAAACGGGTGTGCAACGAATTACCTGTGATTCTCGGCTTCAGTTCGATATTCCAACTATCTTTTGATTCTAGGGAACGCAGTTTCCTTTTGGATTAGCCAAACGGTAGCTGGTCAACAATTAAATACGTCCTGGACGGATGCTCCCAACGGGGATTGTGTTGTCGGTCGTTCTTGTTAAGAAGTCAGGTATAGTTCCTGAGAGGTTTGAGGCAGGAAAATCCGATCTGAAACTAGTTGATGTAGTAGACGGAAAGCAAGGCGCTCCGGTTACAGCTGGAATAATCGAAGTCGTGAAATCCGAGCCGTGCGAGTTCGACTATGACAATGACTGTGCTGTGATCTACTGTATCAACGGCTCATTCCTGCTGCAAGAGGGCGAGATCAAAACTGAGGTTCAACCCGGGGATGTCGTGTACATACCACAGAAGAAAGGACTGAAAGTCAAGTGGTCTTCCCCGAGTATGGGTCGAGGCTTCTACGTGACATACCCACACTGGCGATAGACAAAACTCGACATTGACCAGCTTCCCCAAAATCAAGCGGTCAAAGACTCTATTCATCGCCACCGACGGCATCTTTGCCCTAGGCTAGGAAATGGCTCAAGCTAGGCAAGTTACTGTCACTACCTTACTTATGGCAATCCTCCTTTCCCTCACATAACTAAGAACACGCCATCGAAGGTCGTTAGTCTCGAAAAGAAAGACCAAGTGATGCGCGGAGGCCGACTTTGACCCCAGAAGAGGGGCGGACGTAAGGACGAAATACCTGTCTAAAGTAGACTTTCTGAACGCTCTAATGACTTCGACTCATCAGAATAATGCTTCTGACCCGTTCAATGCGGCGTTGAACTATGGATATGGTTTTCTTGAGAGTGAATGTCGGATGACAATCAATGCGGTGGGCTTGGAGCCGTCTGTTGGGTTCTTGCATGAATTCAGTAGCTACCAGACGAAGCAGTCCTTGGCCTATGACTTGCAGGAGCCGTTTAGGTGGCTTGTTGATTTGTCTGTGATTCAGGCTTTTGAGTCTGAGACGCTTGCCTTGCGTGACTTCTATTTCACTGGCGACGATTACAGGTACCGTTTTGAACTCGACGCTAAGCAGCGCTTCATCGAGGTTCTCCGTGAGCGATTCAATTCGGGCGTGGTCTACAAGCGTGGCGCTATGAAGTGGGATACTGTGATTCAAGAGAAAACAGGGGAACTGAGGAAATATCTGACTGGTCGGTCGGGAAGTCTAGATTTCTCTGAACCCGCCCCTACGCTTGAGAGAATAGACAGTCACCTAATGAGAGAGATGATTCTCAGCCTTACTGAGTCCGAAGCCAGAAGGCGCGGGATCGGAAAGAGCGCACTTCACTACTTGAGAAGGAATGCGTCTAGAGGGGAGTCTTTCAAGGCATACGCTCGAACGGTCCATCGGATTGGAATTTGAGACGTTAGTGCATATTGATGTCGTCCACCTCGCTTTCGCAATATGGAGCCAGCCTAGCGGAATCGTTTCAAGCCCTCTTTAACTATAGAAGTGAATTCCAAAACCGAACCTTTTCATCATATGACGAAGCTGCAAGGGAAATAAGCCTGAACTGGGATCCTCGAATCATCGTCGTTGATCGTCGTTAGAAAAGTGTGTGTGCGCACCATTTATACCATCAAATAAAACAAATAAAACAAATAACACCACAAATCAACTCCAAAGAAGTCGCAAAAAGGCCGCTAGAAATCAGCAAACGCTCGGCGCGCTTAGGATAGCTGAAATGCACAGGGATTTCGAGTTTGTCTCATACGTTTCCACGTGTCCCGTGGGGTGCCAATCGCTTTTTGCGGGTTATTTGTGGAGCTTTTGCTGGTGATTTGCGTCCTATTTGTGCTGTGTGTTGGCGTCCGCATCAGCGTTTGTGTTAGCGTCGTCGTTCGTCGTAAAGTGTGTGTGTGTGGGTCTAATGGTGCGGGCGACTGAATTTGAACCGTCAATAAGCTCTCTGAGTTAGCGGTCGAGGTAGAGTGTGGCTCTGGCCAGGAAGGAAGAATACATGTAGAAATACAGGGCGTAGCCCGCCAGTCTCCCACCCCAGAGAGCGACGAAGGCATTGGCCAACTTTCTGTCGAAGATGTCCCCGTTTAACTACTTCCTGGCACCGCCGTCTGGCGGTTCGAGCTTTATGGTAACTCAAAAGAAATCTAAATTCAGGTAGATGGGTTATATTGTTGCCTAATTTTTGCCCAAATCCCCAGGAATTCGTCGTAATTCTGTTCTAGCTCAGGTGAAACAAAGTACATGGCGCCGTATCCTCCGCCAGCTTCTACAATGAGATGGTTCTTCAGGAGTACACGCAAGTGGTGCCTCACCGTCTTGTAATCCATGCTGAGTTGCGTCGCGATTTGATTCGCATTCATAGGCTTCTCCTTGACAGCGACCACTAACCTAGCGCGGTTTGGTCCTCCTCGACTCCCCGTGAAGACCCACCAAATGAGACGCTTAACCGCGCTTGACAAAACGCACCTTCCACCTCAACGAGGGTGCTCTGAAGGGTCACGTTGTTTATCGTCCCCTAATAGCAGATTCGGCTTTGTAATCAAAATCTAGTGCTGCTTAAGACGAACAGGCTCACGTGGCAAGTAAGTGGTCAACTGCACCTTGCCTAGGATGGAAACGGAAGCGGTAACCTAATGATAATTGCGTGAAAAACCTGGTAACATTTGGGTGACACATAAATCTCTAAAACCTGCTAAGGATTCCATCCGTCACGAAATCCAATGATTGTCGAATTCGTCGGCACGTACGTTTGTCCAGCCTGCGAACGATTCCTCAAGGATAGGCAAGAGCTTCAAGCTCGGATGAAGCTTCCTAGGTAATAGGTATCAATCTCGACAAAAACCACTCTTAAGGGGTGCCCTTACGGGTGCCGCTATCGCATTTGGGCATAAATTGGGTCTTATCTTGGTCTATCGCTATATCGAATCGCTTATCCATCCACCTCCGGAGAGCATTGGTGGCACGAAGAATCCAGATTATGGCTGCCTGTAAGGACGAGCGTCTAGGCAATTGGGGTGTCATGTTGCCTGAAGCCTTTTCAACGCCTGCAGTCACATCTATGGAGGGCACGACTTGAGTTCGCCATCTTCGTACAAAAGATGTTTTCTGGTAGGGATATTCGCCGGGGCAATTGCAACCCTAGTATTCTACATTAGCACCGAACTACTTGGCCTACCTTACCCGCCCGAAGCAATTTTCCAGCTCCTAATCAACCCCGTCCCAGGCTCCGTTCAATCAGTCGCGGTCGATAACCTTCGCGAATACGCGAAATACGGCGCCCTGACATTTGCCTCGGTCATCTTCGTAATCCTATACGGAGCAATCGGCACAGGAATCGGCTTCCTCTCAAGGCGCAAGATTGCAAAGTGGCAGTTGATTGGCATCGGAACGGCTATCACAACAGTTCTCACTCTAGGACTCGAAGCGGAATTTGCTTCGAGCGTATCAGTGCTCTCCTCGATATCAGGCTGGGCCCTTGTTGCGGCCCTCGCAATTGTGATTGATCTTGGTTTCGCGGCCTACGTGGTTTCGAGTATGCAAATTGTTCATCCCACGGCCATGCAACCAACCGTTACCTTGACGCCCGAACGCCGCAAACTGTTAAAGAGGGTTGGTTTGGGCGCGTTAGCTATTGCAGTCGTATATTTCGCCTCTAGATTGGGGCTGTCACTTTTTTCTGGTCAGCCGTTAATTCAAAGTAATACTGCGATCCCGGTCAACACCGAACAAGGTCCTGTTACCCTGACCGGCGCTCCAGATATCTTCAGTGACCCGCGCATTGCTGATCTAGTTGCTTCAGAAGTAACTGATACGCGAATTTTCTACCGAGTGGATATAGATTCCTTCCCACCGCAGATCGACTTCGATCAGTGGACGTTGAATGTCACGGGAAAAGTGAACCGTGAACTCACAATAACAAAGGACGACCTTCTAGCCATGGCAACTTCAGATGAATACGCAACCCTAGAATGTGTAAGTAATACTGTCAATCCTCCGGGCGCCTTAATTAGCAACGCAAAATGGACTGGCGTACCTCTCGCAACAATTCTGAATCAAGCGGGCCTCAGCTCCGACGCTATCTACGTGATCTTCCATTGTGCCGAAGGGTATTCGGTTGGGATACCTATTCAGCGGGCTCTTGAGCCAGGCGCCTTGCTAGCATACAAGATGAACGACGAGCTACTCCCAACGGAGCACGGTTCTCCGTTGCGTGCAATTATACCGGGTCTCTATGGTATGATGAATGCGAAGTGGATTACTGGAATTGAGGTCTCGGACAGCGTATACCTCGGATACTGGCAAGAACGCGGCTGGACGAATAATGCTCAGATAAACACAACCTCAATCATCTACTACCCACAAGCCGGGGCTCAAGTTAGCGGCTCATTACCACTCGCAGGCGTGGCTTTCGCCGGGGACAGGGGTATCAGCAAGATCGAAGTTAGCACTGATGGCGGATCTACTTGGAATCAGGCTGAATTGAAAACACCCAAGTCACCCTACTCGTGGGTTTTATGGGCGTACGAATGGACGCCAACGACGAACGGAAACCAAACCATAATCGTGAGAGCGACCGACGGTAGTGGGCAAGCCCAGGATTCGACCGATTCGCAACCATTCCCGAACGGCGCAACCGGTTATAACTCGATCGAAGTCAACGTTACTTAACTGCATCCCGTCCCGCATCGAACCATCCATAATGTGTCGCCTTCCACAAATATCGTCATGGAGTTGCTCTTCCTCTCTTTTCTCAGGCTTTTGCTATGATGTTGTGAAAGGACGCCCCTGAACGTGGTCGAGATTGATTCCGAGGTAGCGTAAATCAACATATTGTCTTCGTATGCTTAGGCAAACGACGCGGAGGCTAAGAGTATCACAGTAATCGAGAAGCTTCAACAACAACAGAAACGGTTCTTCTGCGAGAATTGCGAGCGCGAGGCCTTCCTGAACAACAAATACTGCGATAAATGTGGAGGAGAGATCCAGTGGCCAGAACAGATCAGCCGAGTCATTTCGACGTGGACCAAGCAAACGAAGAAACAGAAGTAATCATACTCAACCCCTAATTCTCAATCTTCCTATAATGTCCACTTTCCTAGATTACCTTCGCCCCGACAACTTTGGGCATCCCTAATCGACTAGAGCGTTCACGTGTCTAATCATGACACGGAGCTCCAACCCGTCAAAGAACGATCAACCGACGATGTCTCAAGCAACGCAATACTAGATTATCGACAAAGGTTTATTCAAGTCGCGAACAACTAGCCTTCATTGAAGCACCAGACGGCTGAATCGGAGAACCGCGACTTGCAAGCATATTTCGTTGAAACGCCAGTGGGCATATTCATTCTAGACGAGAAAGGGGGCATAATCGAAAGGCTACTTTTCTCAGCCGATCCGAAAGACGCAGCATTAGAGCTGAAGAATATTCAAGACGGCAAGATTACCATACCAATCCTGGAGATGCTCAAGCGGACCTCCGAGAAGTACTCCCCCATAGTATTCGATAGTGAGCAACTTGCGAGGACGGCCGAAAGAGAAGGAGGAATCACCGCCTCGGCAATGGGAACCCCCCTCGCCGAACAGTTCCGAAACCGTCTTGCTACCGAAGAGAAAGATCGAGACAAGTGGTTGAACCAACAGTCCCTCGCCACACCATCACTGAAGACCCTGCGCGCTTACAATGAGTTCGCGCGAAAGGTGACTCTGGAGTTAGCGCGACTAGGAATCGCTAGCGCAGCTGCGAAACGCGATCTGAGCGCGGTCCAAGCCGTTCGGGCGATGGACGATTTGGACAAAGTCCTGAACCTTCTTGCCGGTCGCGTTCGAGAATGGTACGGCCTTCATTTTCCGGAAATGGACAGGATCGTTGAGAAACATGACATGTACGCTCGGCTCGTGGCTAAGCTAGGGAATAGGCGCAACTTCACCTCTGAAGCCCTAGTAGGCGAAGGTGTGCCCAAAGAGAAGGCGGAGGAACTAGCGAAGGCAGCGTCGAGGTCGATGGGCGCGAACATAGACGATTCAGACTTGATGGTTCTCCAAGCATTCTGCGGGCTCATGCTGGACTTATACAAGTTCAGAGAAAGAAGTGAAAGCTTTGTTGAGGATTCCCTCAAACAAATCGCTCCTAATATGACGGCGATCGTGGGAGCTTCCCTTTCAGCGAGACTCATCTCGATCGCGGGAAGTCTCGAGAACTTGGCGAAGATGCCAGCGAGTACACTGCAGGTTCTCGGCGCGGAGAAGGCGCTGTTCCGTTCACTAAAAACTGGAGCGAGGCCTCCGAAACACGGGGTAATCTTCCAAAACACCGCCATCCACCAGTCGCCCCGCTGGCAAAGGGGAAAGATCGCGAGGGCGCTGTCAGGAAAACTCAGTATAGCATCGAGGGTCGACGCTTTCGGGGGCGAATTCATCGGGGAGAAACTTAGGGACAACGTCAGTAAGAAAGTCGACGAGATAAAAGAGAGATACAAGACCGCTCCGCCACCGCCCACGAAGAAGAAAGAACATGCGCGCAGACGTTAAGCCACATGAGAACTTCGAGGGCGTCTACTGGGTCTCCCTCGAGGATCATAGCAGACGTCTGGCAACAAAGAACCTAGCGCCCACAATAAGCGTCTACGGAGAGAGGTTGGTCAGCGACGGCGAATCGGAATATCGCACGTGGGACGCTTACAGGAGTAAGCTGTCAGCCGCGATACTGCGCCACCTAGACACTCTACCCATTCGGCATGGCTCGAGTGTGCTATACTTAGGATCCGCGTCTGGAACTACAGCTAGCCACGTGAGCGACATTGTCGAAGATAAGGGACGGGTTTACTGTGTAGAGTTTGCTCAGAGAAGTATGCGCGAGCTAATCGACACACTTTGCGAAAACCGCACAAATGTGTACCCAGTCCTTGCCGATGCTCGATTACCAGAAAAGTACAAATCCATTGTCAGTCAGGTTGACGTGATTTATTCCGACGTTGCCCAACCTGAACAAGCAAAAATTCTCGCAGACAACGCGGACCTTTTCCTGAAACCGAAGGGTGCGGCCCTAATTGCAATTAAGTCGAGGAGCGTCGATGTGACAATGGAACCAACCGACGTTTTCAAGCAGGAGATAGAAGTTCTTCGTCAGAGACACTTCAATATGATTCAAACAGTGAGGCTTGAACCCTACGAGAAGGACCATGCTCTAGTCTATCTAACTAAGGGGTAGGTTACATGTTCAACTCAAAGAGCACACTAGAGAGGACCTTCGATGCCCTTCTCAGCCGCGAACTCAGAAAACTCAACACACATCTACCGAAGCAAAGACGAAACTTGAAGGAACTACTCGCCGAAGAGAATCCAACGATTCCTACGGTGGATGGATCTACGATTCTCATGAAGAAATCGGAGATTGAAGAATTAGCTAAGATCGTTCCGCCGGGACATCACGGGAACCTGAAACTGCCCTTCATCGTTCTGCGAAGAATGGAGTTGGGGAGGTCAGTGTACACGATCTCAGGCGATAGGGTTGAAGAATTCACGGTGAAGAAGATCTTGGGAAGAACGAGCGCTGGCTATCATGCGATGTATTCTGACCATGACCCGCTTTTCCTTTACAGACCTGATGTCAGCGAGCTGGTTCGAAGGTTCCATAGCCTAGTAGTCATAGGGTTCGGGGTACCTAAGGAGTTGTACGACTACGAGTCGAACCTGGTCTGACCGATTTCGGCCTCAATTTCCTTTATCGTCTTCCATGATAGGCGAACGATTGGTGGGTACTCGGCATGGGTGCGTCGCCATTCCCGAAGGAAAGACATCGTCTTGGAGTCTGTAATATAGCCGGAACCAAAGTCACCGTAGTCCCCGTGAAGACTTTCAATAGCGGAATCTCGCATCACCTTGGCTATGATACTCGCGGCTGAGACCACTGGGTACGTCCTGTCAGCATGGTGTTCGGAGAAGATCTTCATTCCCTTCAAATTGTCAGGAAGGAATTCACGAATACTCTCTGCATACCTCGCTTCGTTTACGTCGGATGCGTCTACGTAGGCTTCCTCAGGTCCTAATTGGCCGATGACTTGGGCCATCATTCTTGCCTCCAGAAAGTTCAGTTTCCTGAGTCGGCCACCGTGCAGGACGAAGTTATCGATCTCTTTCGGCTGTGCCTCAACAAAGGCGACCTTGGTCGCGATGCTTCGGATCTTCGCATCCAGCCGGGTTCGGGCTTCGGGGGTAAGTAACTTCGAATCTCTGACACCCATTGCCCTAAGTCCCTCTTGAGCGTCATCCGGGATAAGTACGCCGGCGATGACAAGTGGGCCCATGATTGGGCCTCGCCCAACGTCGTCAACGCCAGCAATGATTTTGGCCAACGGTGAATCTGGTGGTAAGCAGGTAGTCTAGAAGTTAATAGTTACGACACCTGCGCTACCATCATGGACCCCCACCGACTGTTTCTCACCGGCGAGCCTGGACCTGGGAAAACAACTGCAGTGAGGAAGACGGTGGAGTTGCTAATCCTGCGGGGTGTAGAGGTTGGTGGAATGTTATCGGGGGAGATACGTGAAGATGGAATACGTGTGGGTTTCAGCCTTGAAGACCTGGTTACACATGAAAAGGGAACCCTCGCCCGCGTTGGTCTGCAAGAAGGGCCGCGAATTGGCAAATACCGAGTGAATCTCCGTGACATTGAGCGAATTGGAGTTAGGGCCATCGAGAGGGCGGTTAGAGATTCAGAGATCGTCGTCGCTGACGAATTGGGCCCAATGGAACTCTTCAGCACCCCATTCATCCAAGCCGTTGAAAATGGCTTAGCGTCACAGAAACACTTTCTCGGGACCGTTCATAAACGGGCCTACCACCCGCTGACCTCATCCATAAGGTCGAACCCAAAATACATAATCCTCGAAATCACTCCTGAAAACCGGGATAGGATGCCAACAGAAATTGCGCAGAGAATTATCGCTAACGCATAAAGACACTTCACTCTTGCCCCAAACCCATCCCATCGTGGTAGTGGAAGGAAGAGCGAGGTTACAATTCACCTCCCACTCCAGTAAAGTATTCTACAATCCCAAGATGAGCCTCAACCGTGACCTCGCCATTCTTTTTACTATCTCGCACTTCCTGAAGGATAGAAGACTGCAGCTATGCGACCCCATGGCTGGTTCCGGGGTCAGGGCCGTACGTTACGCACTAGAAACACCCAACGTTGCTAGCGTCGTCGCGGCTGACAGGCAACCAGACGCGGCGGAACTAGCTCGGGAAACGGTTCGGCTGAACAAAGTGGAAGACAAAGTCTTCGTCATCCAATCTGAAGCATATACACTACTCGCAAAGAATCCACGTGAGAGGTTTGATCTTATTGACTTGGACCCCTTCGGTTCTCCGTCCCCCTTCTTCGAATGCGCTCTACGAGCAACCGAGGCGGGCGGAGTTTTAGCAGCCACAGCAACAGATATGGGTCCCCTTTCAGGAGCGCGGCCAGGAGCCTGCAAACGGAAATACGGCGTCGTCCCGATCAGAACAGAGTTTGAAAAAGAAGTCGCCCTCAGAACTATGGCTAGCGCTCTCACGACCACCGCGGCCAAACTGGAACTTGGCATTAATCTCGCCTTCTCACACGCAACCGACCACTACGCAAGGCTCTACGCCACCGTGATTAAGGGGAGGAAAGCGGCGAATGAATCCCTACGCAACCTAGGATTTGTCACTCACTGTCCCAACTGCCTAAACCGAACCACTACCCCATTCCTCTCTTCAATTCGTGAGAAATGTGACAACTGCGGATCCCAGATCTCAGCTGGTGGCCCATTTTGGCTTGGCCTGCTCTGGGATCGAGAGACGGTTAGCAGAATGATTCAACATACACCCCTCGTCCTTTCAACGCGCCTTTCAGAAATTCAGAAAATACTCAACTGCATAGAGAATGAACTTGATTCTCCACCATTCTATTATACTACGGATGCAGCAGCCGCCGCTTTTCGAACGAAGCCTCCTCCAATCTCCACCCTCCTCTCTTCACTCCGAGGGAACGGGTATCAGGCGTCGAGAACACACCTCAATCCCACCGGCTTTCGCACTGATGCGCCGACCCCACGAATAGCTTCCCTATTCCGTACGCTCACCGACGAACCCTAGTCCTAGAAAGTATAGCTCCGCACTCTCCGCACGACTGGCTGGAGGTTTTACAATCCTAAACTCATGAAACAGAGATCGCATGTAGTCTTGGAATTCCTTTACCTCCGACCCTTGGAATACCTTAACGAGCATATTCCCCGAAGCTCGCAACATCACACCCCCTACCTTGACCGCGCACCTAGCCAACTCAATCTGACGTGCGTGATCTACTTCCCAAACTCCCGAAACATTTGGAGCGAGATCAGAGAGAACTACGTCAAAGCTCGGGCCAGCGTCTTTCCTGATTTCATCGAGGACTTCAGGCTTGGTTAGGTCCCCGATCATAGTCAAAACATTCCTAAACGGCAAGGCGGTGATGGTTTGTATATCGACTCCGAAGACGAAGCCTGAGTTACCCACCACCTGCCGAGCTGCTTGTACCCATCCACCTGGTGCAGCCCCAAAGTCTAGAACCCTCTGCCCGGGTTTGATGAAGTTGTATCGTTTGTTTATCTGCAGCAGCTTGAATGCAGCCCTGCTGCGGAAACCTTTTGCCCTCGCGAGGCGATGAAATTGGTCCCTCTTACGTTGACGTAACCATTCACTCGGCACTTTTGGCTACCGCTTTAGCAGATTCCGCGAGGCCTTGCATCCACTTGGTAAGGTTCTCGCATTTGTTCGGGTTCATAATCCACGCCTGAGGGCAATTTCCGACGAGGTCGCAAAAAGCGCAAGGTATGTCAACTATCGAGTCGATGGTCGAGTAACGCCGTTTCGCGAAAACCCTGTACGTCCAACGACCGTCATGGAGTTCCTTCTTCCGTGCAATCAGCCCCTTCTTTTCGAGTCGCAAGATTGCCCTCGACCCTTCGCGACTGTCGGCTGTAAGTTGTCTCCAGAGTTCGGATTGCAGAATGCCCATGTCGCCGAGTTCCATCACTATTCGCAGAACGTCCTGTTCAGTTGGTCCTTTCCTCGGCAATCGAAAACCTTCCAGAATTCAACCTAACCTTTCAGAATTCTGTGAAATTGGACATCATTCCATTTAAAGGTTGAACATCATTCCCAAAATTGGCTCATCAACACGGCCAACTATCGGGAAAGTCATGTAATTCTCGCACCGTTGGGAATCTCGCGATCGGTTGTGAGAAGAGCAAGCTTGGATTCGTGTTCCGCAGCAAGCAACATGCCCTGGGAAACTTCGCCCGAGAATTTCGTCGCTTTTAGATTGTAGAGGAAAATTACACGCCGCCCCACCAGCTCATTCGGTTCATAGTAGCCTACGAGGCTTGACAAGGCCTGTCGAACGCCAAGTGGACCTAGATCTACGAGAATACGGTAGAGCTTCTCAGTTCTGGGAACCCGGTCTACTTGGATGATTGTGCCGACCCTGGCGTCGATTTTCTTGAATTCATCAAAGCTGATTTCGGTAGTTGGTTCGCTACTCATAACTATCCACCTTAAACATGTTCCAGACCTTCGAATAAATCAGTTATCAGATCTTCGATATCTTAAAGCCCGACTGACAATCGAATCAGCGAGTGGGTTATACCCATTTTTTCTCTTTCTTCCTTTGGCACAGAAGCATGGCTCATAGAGCTAGAGTCTTCTATTAGATATTCAACACCCACCTAAGCTTTCCGCGACCGTGAAAACTTTCACATTCTTCAGCAACACGCAAGCATCTTAACGGCGCATAAACCTTCCACCAAAGTCAGTTTCGAGGACATATTCCGCCCTTGTCCATTTTGTATCATGATATCTGTTCAAAATGTTTTGTACAGTAGTAGTCGCAACGAGACCTAAAGCCGCAGCGATATTGTGCGATATCATCCTGATTCCGGGTTCTCTGGTCAACTAGAACAGTCGGTTCGTCACGAGATATCATGGAAGCTTTATTACCGGTACGGCTTCGACATTAAGGCGGTGCGATTGTTTGGCTACTAAACGAAAAGCGAAGAAGGGTGCTAAGAAGAAAGCGAAACGAACGGGCAAGAAAAAGACAAAACCGAAAAAGCAAGCTCCTAAAGCCGCCCCTATGCGATTACCAGAGCCAACGCCTGAACCCGAAGTCAAACCCCCGCCCATGTCCGAAGCTCAACCCACAACAGAAACACCACCTACCCCTGCATCGACCCAACCCAGCGAATTCCAAAGCGAACCAACACCCAGCCAATAACCGGTCATTCACAGGCATTCTCTGCTTAGCAGCCGACGCTTTGCCTAGCAACGATTCTACATCGCGTTGCACCTAAAGAGAAGCATCAGTCCTGCAGACGCTCGATCCGTCTAACACGCATACTGTTGTTTCTACACAATACCGCATTTGAAGACGAGCGTGGGACATTTGGCAGTATGGCAGATTTGATCCGAAACGCTACCTAGAAGAAAAGGGCTTACCTCGGTGAGAACCCGCTGTGTGTGTTCAAGTTAGCGATTCTGAGTAATCTAAGCAAGGTCTGCCAGGTTTTTCAAAAAAACCTCTGACAACCTCTCGACCATTCTGCAGTCAACGCTTGGTCACAGGTTCGACAATTATTTTCGTTCCCTCTAGGGAGATGAAAAGTGGTTGGCCCTTTTGCCATTTTAACTTTTCAACCATCTCTCGTGGGATAGTTATCCTGAACTGTCCTCTGAATCCCTGCAAACGAACGATCTCGAGGCTTTGTGACAACGTGGCGACCTTTTAGAGGCCTGAGAAGGGGCCATAGGCTTAATGAGGATTGCGAAAGCTTATATATACTACGAATACTAATCAGTACTCTTGAGGACTCATCACTTGGAGACAGCAGAGTATTACAGGGACGCTTCAGGATTCTGGAAGATGAAATCTCCTAAGCGTAGACGCATTGTCCACCTTTAGGAATGCGCTAACGTCTTGATTCAATTGCTGTAGGGTCTACGTTTCGGATTCTATCCTCTTGAGCTGTTTCTTGTACATTTCAAGCGCTTCCTCAGTGCTCGTCGCGTCTTCCGGATTCTTGTCTTTCCTCCACTTCCCCGTAAACCTCGGAAACCTGAGTGCCAGTCCACTTTCGGGCCTGATAGCTGCTCTGGCGCACGTGTGAAGTGGTGAGAGAGTAATTTCATCCGCAGCCACCTCAAGCACAAACGATGGTGTGAACCAGACGTCAGGCTCCATAAGTGAGTTGACGCGTGGGTTTCTATGATTTGATATGGTCCCCTCTGCAATCTTCGGTAGATTGACAAGGTCTTCGTCTGTGAACCCTGATCCCAATTTGCAAATCGTTTCGAAAATCTCCTCTTTCAGATTATACACTGCCATTAGCAGTGCCCCGTACCGGCCCGCCCGCTTGCCTCTTCCGGCGAAAGCTCCAACGGGAACTAAATCAAAGGTATCTTGTACCTCTGCTTTGTAGGAGCGCTTGTACTTTATCCAGAGCCACCCTCTGGCTCCTGCTTGATAGACGGATTGCTGTGAGGTATTCTTCACGACGAGCCCTTCGCACCCGGCGGCCACGGCCTCGTCCATTAGCTGTTCCAGTCTTCGAGTCTCGTTGACCACGGTTTGTCGCGCGATGAACACCCTGTCCGAAGTCTTTGCAATTTCGACGAGCTCCTTGCGCCTCTCAAGGTAGGGCAGTTGCGTAAGGTCTCGTCCGTCTAGGTAGAGGATGTCAAACAGGAAAGCGCTTACGGGAACTTCATCAGTCATCCTGCTGATCTCATATTTTCTTCCGCGCCGCTGCGAGACCACTTGGAAGGGAAGAAGGTCACCTGTGTTAGGATCCACAGCAACACATTCGCCCTCGACAATGGATTCCTTGGCGCGGATGCTCCGACGAAGGTTCTCTGCTACGTCGGGAAACTGCTCCGTTATGTTCTCTAACCGCCTTGAGAAAAGATGGAAGTCCTTGCCAGTTAGGTGCGCTTGGATTCGAAGACCATCATATTTGTACTCCGCGGCCCCTTCTCCTCCGAGCTTCCCGAGTATACCTTCCGCGTCTGGCAGGCGCTCGCACAACATCGGCCTAACCGGTCGCCCTACACTAATCTTGAACTTAGCAACGCCATCCAACCCCTCGCGAGCTAGAACATCCGCGACGTAACCCAGGTCTGATGAGAGGTTGTAGGCTCGCTCAAGAGGTTCCCTCGCGGTCTTGTCTCCTCCATACGCTACGGCGAGTGCGTCAAGAACGGTCATGTCGGCGACGCCCAACCGCAGCTTACCAACAGCCATTCGAGCGATGTACTTGGCTTCTGTTGGTTTAGCTTCGTTCAGAAGACTTGTCAAGAGACGGACTTTTATTTCTACGGAACCCGATCCTCCCGCGTGCGCGATCTTGTCGAAAGTGCTGTAGACCAAGTCTACGGTTAGCGGGCGTTTGGCCAGGGTAGTTTGCGACCTTTTCTGGACAAGTTTTTCGATCGTGCTTCCGAGATCGCCAGTTTTCTTGAAGTCCGCCTCAATTGCTTTCTCAGTTCGCCCTGTTACCTGAGCGACCGATTTCATGAGGAGCTTTTCGGCTATACCCAGCTCCACGCCCTCATAGTCCGGATATAACTTGCCCTGTAGGAGGTATACTACCTTGCTCAACTCCTCCTTCGGAGTTTTTTTGATTAGTTCGACGAGTAGACTGGTCATCTCTAACCGTTTTGAGGTGGCGTCAATTTTCTCAAAAGTATTCGCGAGTTCAAGGAACTTCAACTAAAGTCACTCCACTACCAAATCGGTTGAGGGGCAGAGGCAATGCCATGAATGAAGCTACGCATATTAGCGGTTTGCGTCCTAAGGCAAGGCCTTCACCGTTACGACTATCCAAAGGAACAGAATACCCCGTAATCGTGAAATAAACGGCTTAATGACTTCCTGTTAAGCAGCAAAATCCATCTTTCACTCAAATGGCGAAATTAGAATGACTTCAAAACTACCAGCCCGGCTGTATTTTGGCTGCGCTGGCTGGTCGTATAAGGAATGGGTTGGACCACTATATGGCCACGAAAAAACCATGCTTCAACAGTATGCGTCAGTTTTTGACACTGTGGAGTTGAATTCCTCATTCTACAGGGCTCCGAACGAGGGGACAATTTTAGGCTTGACTAAGCATACGAAGAGAGGCTTCATGTTTAGCGCCAAAATCAACCAAAAGTTCACCCATGATCTGGCCCTAAGGCTTGACGAAGCTAGCGTGTCGGAGTTGGAGAATTTCGTGCAATTGTTTGATCCTCTTCTCACTCAAGACCGCTTAGGTTGTTTCCTTGTACAATTACCACCTTCACTCAAGCGAGATGACGGGCTCTTAGAAAATTTCTTGGCCGCTCTCCCCCACCGTTACAATTACGTCGTGGAATTTCGTAATAAGTCGTGGATGGATGAGGCCACCTGGGGCATTCTTGCGAAATATCAAGCGGCATACTGTATCGTAGATGAACCTCTCCTGCCACCGGAGATCCATGTTACTTCAGATATAGGGTACATAAGGTGGCACGGACATAGCGAGAGACCATGGTATGATTACCGATACACGGAGAAGCAGCTTCAAGATTGGATTCCGAAAATCAAGACTGTCCAAGAGAACACGAAAAAAACCTTCGGCATATTCAACAACCATTTTCACGGCTACGCTCCCGAGAACTGCCTTCAAACCATGCAGATGCTTGGTATCGCGAGTCCCACTCAGTTGAAAACGATGGACCGGGTACACCGACACATTGAAAGGGAATTAGCTGGCCTACCTCCCGCTGGTACCCTCGATGAGTACGCTTAGGATGCTTAGTGTGAAACTGAGATTGGGAAGGAGTGCAGCTATCTGACGCAAGGTTTCGAAGATTAATCGATCGATTACTGAAGTTCTTAATAGTTTGAGGCGACTAGTCGGTCCGGAAAATCGCGAACGGATCGGGTCGGTTTATGCTGAAATGCCCCCTTTGTGGGAAGAAGATGGCAGGCATGAGAGAAAACGCGGCAGACTATTCGGGTGAGGGCATTGATAAGCAAGAATTGATTTACTTTTGTGATCAGCACGGTGCCATGAACAAACTGACCGATCTCAAGGATAAAGCGGACCAAGTAGCCAACAAAGCCTAGAATTTTCTACGCTTAACCAATAAGCATTTTTCAGCGCTTTACGTCTACAGGAAAGTGGTCGTGCCCAGGCAAAGAGATTAAGCCAAGGCTGTCCCTGTGTGACGAAGTCGCACCGAGTGTAGGGAATCATGGCATCTGAGAAATCATGCGGAGCGGTAATTTTCAAAGAAAAGAAGTACCTGCTTCTACACTACGAAGGCGGCCACTGGGATTTCGTCAAAGGCCATGTCGAGCGAGGTGAAACTGAAAAGGAAACGGTGCTACGAGAGACCCAAGAGGAAGTCGGAATAACGGAAGTATCATTCATCGAGGGCTTCCGCCATCGTATCGGTTACTATTACAGGCGGGCTGGGAACACCGTCTTCAAAGAAGTCATCTTCTATCTCTTAGAATCAAAAACCGACGCCGTCAGGCTATCAAGAGAACATGTAGGCTTCGAATGGATGTCCTTCGAAAGGGCTTACGACCGCCTCACCTACAAGAATGCGAAGGATACGATACAGAAAGCACGTGACTACCGTGTAAGCCTCGAGCAAGGAGAGACGCTAGGAACTGCCAAGGAAAGCAGCTAGCACTGCACGTGCTCCGTGAAGTTTATTCTCAGCCTGCTTCCAGACGATACTCCTCGGTCCTTCGAGTACTTCGTCAGTTATTTCCAAACCTCGATGGGCGGGCAAACAATGCATAACCGCAACATCAGGTTTGGCTCTTGACACAAGCTTCGCATTAATTTGATATGGCTTAAACACCCGCTCTTTCTTCCTCCTTTCCTTGTCTTGGCCCATGCTTACCCAGACATCTGTATAGATTACGTCCGCCCCTTCAGCCGCTTTGACCGGATCAGAGACAACTCTTATGCTCCCACCAGAATCTTTCGCGAGCAGCTTAGCTTTCTGGAGAATTTGCTTGTTAGGCTCGTAGCCTCTCGGACATGAGACGACCATATTCATTCCCACACTTGCTGCTCCAAGTAACCAAGAATTACACACATTATTTCCATCTCCGACCCACACGAACTTTATTCCTTGAAGGGCGCCTTTGGCCTCAAGTACTGTTAGCATGTCTGCCACAATCTGCGTAGGGTGCTCCAAATCACTCAGAGCGTTAATGATGGGAACAGGGGCATACTCAGCAAATTCGATTAGGTTCTCATGAGCGTATGTCCTGATTACGATCGCGCTGAGGTATGAGCCTAGCACTCTGGCTGTGTCCTTAAGGGGTTCGCCGCGTGCAAGCTGAAGTTCATCAGCTCTGAGGTACATAGCTTGCCCTCCCAGCTGATACACTGCAGTCTCGAAGCTCGCACGGGTTCGGGTAGAGGGTTTCTCGAATAGCAACCCAATCACTTTCCCGGATAAGCGATGCTCTAATGGTCCTTGCTTCGAGTCCGACTTTAGTCTGACCGCCAAATCCATCAATGATCGGATTTCGTCGCGGGAAAGGTCACTTACGGATAGGAAGTCTCTACCAGCGAGCAAAGATCTTCAGCCAATTCGAGATGAATCGGGCTCATTGAAAAATGCTTCATTGACGATCTCAGGAGGCATGAGGACTCGTTTTCTGTGTCTTGGAGGCGTATTTCGGTGTTCTCTTTGTTGGGTCTATCAGGAACCTTCCTGACTTGAGAATATCCATTCCGATGAGAACTGGGTATCGCATGTCTGAACGATCATTAACAGTTACAGGTAAAGGGAATCTTACTCCCGCGATCTCTACGATACCTCGGACTAGCGGTCGAGTTCGAACTTCATCCAAGAATGCGGATTTCACTTTTGCTACGTCCACGGTCGGGCCGAGACCAATGTTCGCCGCGAGCCACACATCGACCGAAGTCCTGCTCGCGCCCGTGTCCACCTTGCCCTTGACACGCGCTTCGCCGTGATGACCTATGACCTTCACGTACTCTATCGGGCCGATTACAATCGGCTCCTTCTTCTTCACTGCCACCACTGCCACACCATTTATGAGAAGACCAAGTATTAAGCAGGCAATAGCCAAGGCTTTTTCTATGCAGATTGGAGTCCTCTCAAAAAACCGGGAGTTCTGGGCAACAACAGAGATCATCAACGCTCTCAATAAGAAAGGCGTAGAACCAGCGTACATCAAAACGCCAGAAATACACCTCATGTTAGGGGCAAAAGTTGATGCAATCTACGAAAAGAAATCGCTTTCTGCTTTAGGCGCAGTGATACCGCGCATCGGCCGTAGCTTAACGCAACTAGGAGTAATGCTGCTCAAACACTTCGAATTAATGGGCATCCCATCTACTCTTTCAATTGAGGGCCTCACGACAGCTAGGAACAAGTATCTCACTCTTCAAGCTCTTTACGCCGCGAGAGTGAGGATTCCTGAAAGCGTTCTTATCGCGTCGAGGATCAAGACTCAGGAACCTACTGAGTACCTCTCCCCTCCACTGGTAATGAAGCTGCTTAGCGGAACCCAGGGAATCGGAGTTATGCGTGTTCGTGACGTGAAGGAGGCGGGTCCAATAATTGACACACTGTCTGAACTCGACCAAATGATCTGCCTGCAGAAATTCCTACCAAACCCTGGAGAAGACATACGAGTGTTCCTCGTAGCTGGCGAGGTGGTTGCCGCGATGAAACGCAAGGCAGCGCCTAATGAGTGGAGAAGCAACATCCATATCGGCGGATACGGAATCGCCCACAAACCAACGAGAGAGGAGTCTGAGACGGCCACCAAGGCCGCACAAGCTGTGGGCGTGGAAATAGCCGGGGTGGACTTAATCTCCGTCGAGAACGAACCCTACGTTATCGAAGTAAACGCTTCCCCAGGCTTCCGGGGATTGCTTCAAGCTACAGGAATAAACGCAGCCGAAAAGATCGCAGAATACGCTATAAAAAAGGCAAAACACTAAACCCACAGTTTCAGATCCTAACGCCGTAACGCTCATTGGATTCAACCACCTAACCCTGTTTGCCTGTCCGCGATGAAGACAGTCACAAATATGATGCTCAAATGACCTGAACCTGGGGTATCTGAGCGGGTAGGCACATGTGCCTTCTGCGGTTCGCGGTCTCGCCCTTGAACGCCAAATCACCCCGTCCGAGTACTTGCTTCAGGCGTTGAGGACCGTTTGCAAGCGGAGACGATGAAACGAATTGGGCTACAGTTCGCAGACAATGTGGCCCAGCTCAGCCGCGATGTCCGTAGGCGGTCAACCTAACACAGAATCGCTGCTGATTGGAAGCGTATATTCTGTAACTATCCCCACCATAACCGACAATACTGTATACCTATCATCGCCGAAATCACGATGTCATGTAACTCCAAGATACCCTTTACCTAGCCAGGGCCTAAGGCGAAACGCCTCTTCAGCAATCTTAATTCCAACGTCGAAAGAGTTGGAACGAGGCCGACAAATTGGACAGATTGTTCGACTCCACGTTTGTGCGACCGCCACCGAACAGTTACAGTGAATGCGTCTCGGCAAATCCTCATAGCGGCGAGATCGATGTGACCCTTGCCAAAGCACAACACCGACAATACTGCTCAATCTTGAAGGAGTCAGGTATCGAAGTCATTGCTTTGCCGCCCCTAGAGAATTTTCCAGACTCGGTCTTCATGCAAGACCCCGCACTGCTAGGATCGCGAGCCTCAGTAATTGGAAGGTTTGGCGAAGCACGCCGACGAGGGGAAGAGAAGGTGCTGGTTGATGACCTAAGAGAATCGGCGAGGATAGGCAGGCTGAGCTGGGTTATGGAGCCCGGTACGTTGGAGGGAGGCGATATTGTAATGACTGAGAAGGATTTGTTTGTTGGGAAATCCAAACGCACAAACTCCTCAGGAATCGAGCAACTTGCACACATACTGAAAGACATGAATGTCAAGGCAGTAAGGACAGAACTAATGCATCTGTTGTGCGGCTGCGCTTACCTTAACAACAAGACGATGATCATAGCACCCGAACTAGTTAATAAAAAATCATTTCCAGCTTTCAAGTTCATCTCCATACCGAAGGAAGAAACCTACGCAGCCGACGCTTTGTACTTGGGAGAGAGGAAAGTGCTCATCCCATCAGGTTGCGCGACAGCAAATGCGAAGCTGAAAGAGGCTGGGTACAGGCCAATCGAAGTCGATATGTCGGAGTTTTGGAAGGGTGATGGTGGCGTGACATGCCTCAGCTCACCCATTTACAACCTGATGTAGAGTCGACTTACGTTTACCTCAAACCTGGATGATGCCAGGATCGGAATGGAGGACGCTGCTATCCGAGAGGGGATCTGAATAGTCTTGCTGGTGATGAATCCTAAATCGTCGCTGACCAAGAATAGAAGCACTTTTGGAAGTTTTCAAAGATTTTTTGCAAAAAGCCCAGAAATCAATTTAGCCTTAAACCACGCCTTCACTTCTTAGTTGGGCGATTCGCTTCTCATCATAGCCAAGCAACGTGCCCAACACGTATTCGACATGCTCGCCGAGTAATGGTGGGGGAGATCTGATCTCGGGATTTGTGTTTGAGAATTTCATCGGTATCCCGATCTGACTGATCTCGCCCGCGGTTGAATGCTTTATTCGAACAATCATCTCTCTGTGTAAAATCTGTGGGTCGGAGAAGACCTCTTGAAGTGAGTAGACCGGTCCAGCAGGGACTCCCCCCTCCGTCAGGATGCGTAACCATTCGTCTCTGGGTTTCTGTTTGAACAATTCTTCCAAGAGGGGGATCAACTCGCCTCTGTTGTTGACTCGGCCAGGGTTCGTAGAGAAGCGTTGATCATCTGCAAGCGACTCTCTGTGAATTGCCTTACAGAAATTCTGGAAGAGTTTGTCGTTTCCGATGGCTAGGGTGATGAACTGCTCGTCCGAAGTTTCGAAGCATTGGTATGGGACAATTGTGGGGTGCGCGGAGCCCATTCTTTCAGGATTTTTGCCTGTAGCGAAATAGTTTCCTGCCATATAGGTCATGAACGAGACAGTGCTGTCCAATAACGAAATATCGATCCATTGGCCTTTATCAGCGCGTGCACGAGCTACAAGAGCAGCGAGGATTGCTATTGTGGCATACATGCCTGCGCCAATATCAGACAAAGCGACGCCAATTCGAACGGGCGGTCTGCCGGGTTCTCCGGTAATTCCCATTAGGCCACCCATGGCTTGCAGAACAATATCGTAACCTATCCTGTCTCGGTACTCCCCACTGCCTCCGAAACTTGTTATGGAACAGTAGATTAGTCGAGGATTCTTCTTGGCTAGCGTTGGGTAATCAACTTGCAGTCTTTCTGTTACCCCCGGCCTGAAGTTCTCAAGAAAAACATCGGACTTCTCGGCTAAGGCGTAGAGAATCTCTCTGCCTTTGTCTTTGCTTAGATCTAAAGTGACGCTCTTCTTATTCCGATTGACTGAGAGAAAATACGAACTCTCTCCGTGGATGAAAGGCGGACCCCACTGACGAGTGTCGTCTCCCGTCTTCGGAATCTCAATCTTGATGACTTCCGCACCTAGGTCTCCGAGGACCATTGAGCAGAACGGGCCAGTGAGAACCCTTGAAAGATCTAGAACGCGGATACCGTCCAATGGTCCAGCCATTCAAATCACAGTGCTAGATTATCAGCCCGACGTCGCGTCGTGTTACAACCTCTCTTCACATATGATAGGACAGCAGCATTACGCCCAAACAAATAAGTGCACTTGTTCGCTGCGAGGATCTTTCAGCACAACTCACGCCGAAATACAGTAGTAATTGTTCATTGACGCCGAGGGTAGTTAACCAGAACGCGGACCCGCTGCAATGGTTCGTTTACCCCCCTCTATCTCTTATCCTGAGGTAGCTACGTAACCTGGACGGGGTATAGTTCAGCTAGTCTTACCTTAACGTGCCTGCTGTGAAGTTTGAGAATAACGTAGGGGTTACCAAACTCCCTTAGTAGCTGCCTGCACTTTCCACAAGGAGGCAACACAACGTTCTTCTTTCCATTGACCGCAACTATCGTCAGAATCTCGAATGCACCTTCAGATACCATGGTTCCAACAGCTGCGTACTCGGCGCAGAACGAACTTGGCGCGGAGCCACTCACCTCGATGTTCACTCCTTGAAAGATTCTGTTGTCCTTGGTCTTGAGCACAGCTGCGACGGAAGTCCTTTCAGACATCCTTCTTCTAGCGAGCTCTGAAGCTCGGTCGATTAACAACTGATCTTCGGTAGAAATTCGGTGCGCTCGCATCATCCATCAAAGAAGAATGCAACGCGCTACTCTCGAATAAGCGAGGCGGTGGGGGATCCGCGTGCTTTACGGAGTTATTGCTGAGAAGCCACTTGTTCTCGCATAAGCATGGGCGCCCGAGGGAGTACCGAATCCCGGAGAACGTAGGAGATCGCTCCCGCGATTAAGATGAGAATCGCGCTGGCAGTTCCGAGACCGGTGTTGAGGTCCCGGTTCGTTCCAACGAGGCCTACGCTGAAGGCTAGGAGGATTGCGCCGAAAATAATCCCCCTCATTCCGGCTTCATGCAACAACCGCTTGGTTGCCAACGTGAAGCAGTGAATTGCGCCGAGTGAGCAAATCACTCCGACGATCAGGACAACTGCGAATACGAAGCTGAAGAATTGCATTTGGAACGGATAGAGGCTGTAAATTGGGACGGCGACCAAACTAACGACTAAGCTCACGACGCCGCCAATTACGAAAAGTGCGGCTGCGATATCGATGAACCCTGTCTTCAAACTTGACTTGCTCAATGTGCTGACCGAATGGGTGTATTAGCGCCATTACTTTAAAGTCTGAGTTCACCACGGACACATTTTCCACTTCGGAAATTCAATTCGTCCTTGAAGGTAGCTGAATCTTGGTTGAAATGTGCACTTCTACACGTAGATCCTACAAAACAAACAGAACCATCGGTTGTTCGATCTCTGCGTGCAACCCCCGCATGCAGGGCACTTTGGACAGTTGCGTGTGGGTGACGATGGTATCAACCTGCGTCGTCATGGATAAAGCGGGAAGCATGGGAAAAGCTTGTTGATAGTGTCTAACGACAATGGAGCAATCCGTGTGGGCCTAGCAACGGATCTTTTCATGAAAAGTGGCAACCGGGTCGTCTTGGTTGGGAGGGGAATTATCGGATGGTGCCTTGTCAGACAGGTACCTGGGCTCCTGGAAAGTTCACTAGGGGCATCGTGGAAATAGTAGAATCATGCATATTGACATCGTGGGCAGCGGTTATTCCTAGCATAGAGCGGCTAAGATTTGGCATCATTACACGGCCTAATGCACTGGATTAATCTCTCCGGACGATCAAACAAACCATGCCTCATGATCCTTTAGGTGAGTGCTAGTTATGGCTACTAGAGTTGGCGCCACGTTATCTGAGAGGCTTCTTGTTCTAATCGTTTCGGTAGTTGCTATCTTTGTTTCATGGAGCGTGATCCGCTACTGGTTAGTCTCAGTCTCATTCCCTGACAGATTCATACATTTCATAGACGTCGGCGTTGTGGTAGTAACTGGTATCGCGGCAACGATAACGCTCGTCAGATTAATTGCTCGCCCTGTGGCAGCCCGAGCAGGTCCTACGCAGATAAACACACTCAAGTTGCTTTTTCAGCTGTTAGGGCTCGGGATAATCATTGTAGCACTGGTCCTTCTCTCAGGTCCTACTGGAAGCAGTTTCCTTAGCGCATTAGTTGGGATAGGATTCTTCGGCATAGTGGTAGGCCTGGCAGCACAGGCAGTGTTAGGCAATCTATTCTCAGGGCTAATGCTTCTCGCCGCTCGCCCCTTCAATATTAACGATCGAATCGCCCTGATTACGTGGCAATACGGGAAGTTCGCGCCTTCCCTCGCCCATGGCTGGATGGAACCAAGCTACACAGGAGTAGTGAAGGGAATCAGTCTTACATATACGCGGATCCTAACCGACTCAAATGCTCTGCTAAAGGTGCCTAACAGTATAGTAACTCAATCGTTGATCATGAATCTTAGCCACGGAAGACAGGGACTGATCGCGATTCAATTCGAGGCGCCGATACAAGTTGACCCACGCGACTTACGCAAGAACCTGAATTCAACTTTATCAAAAATGAACGAATTCAAAGGTGAGGAAGATAATTTCGAGATCCTTGAGGCCTCTCCTACAGGCTACCTTGTGGCCATGAGCTACAGAGTAGAGAAGCAAACCGAGAGACAGATGAAAAGCATCTTACTCAACGGAGTCCGCAACGTTCTCAACGATGCTAGAGAGCAGAGCGCAAAGGGCGCAAAATGATTCCACTTTGCGACCGTTCGTGAGCATTTAAACCGCACTCCACTCACTCCACCTAGTGTAGATGCAAACATCTTCCCCCAAGCCTAATCGGTTTCACTGCGGCTAATGTTTGATTAAGAGGATGACAACTTTGGTGAATGAAATCAAATTCCAAAGCAGCATTGTCTACCTTTGCGAATTCTGTGGGTATGGTTACCAAAGCATTGGCATGGCAGAACGCTGCGAGCAACATTGCGATACACAACTGCGATCTTCAGCGAGGATAAGACAAAGTGCAGTCTACCAACCTGCGATAGAAGTCCTAACCGTTAGCGGTAGGCGACATCTCCAACAGCGCCATCCTATGAAGAACCAAATCCCTTCGCCTTAGTCGCCAATAACACAACTCGACGGAGGTGAGCACCTTATGATGAGAGCTCAGGTAATGTGTCCAACATATGTATACTCACCAACCTATCCGTACGGATATTACTACTACAACCCATGGGCAGGCTACTACGTCTGGGAATGGTAACCATTACCAGAGAACACGTTGGGTTGGAAGATATTTCCTAGCTTCTTTTTCCCTATCGTTCTTGTTAGTATGATTCTGAAGCGTAAAGCAAATATTGCTTTCGCGCTTGCGCTCCTGTCATACAATTTGACCACGCTCGGGTGAAATACATTTTTTGTTGAAGCTGACTCGATTCGAAGGAAACCCCATAATTGTTCCGAGAAAGAAAAAATCGTGGGAACTTGAAGGCACATTCAATCCTGGAACAATTGTCGAGAATGGAACCATCCACATGCTCTATCGCGCCGTAGATGAGAACAGAGTTTCTAGACTAGGCTACGCGCGAAGCAGCAACGGGACCGAGGTTCACGATCGCTCCGAAAGGCCCGTTGTCGGACCCTCTGCGGGCTGGGAGGAATTTGGGTGCGAAGACCCTCGGATTACTCTTTTTGATGGAAGGTATTACGTTACCTACACGGCATTTTCTCGACGCGGGCCCCGCATAGCACTCGCCTCAACCGTTGACTTCGAGAATTTTGAGAAACACGGTTTGATTGGACCGGACCGCGATGACAAGGACTGTGTGATCTTCCCAGAACGCATTGCCGGAAAAATTGCCATACTACACCGATTAGAATCAAAGATACAGATCGCTTACTTTGACAACATATCGCATCTAGAGAACTCGAAGGATTTTTGGAAAAGTTACGTAGAGCACCTGGACGACTACGAGGTCATAAGGTCGAAGTTCCCGTGGGAGCAGAGGAAGGTTGGCGTCGGACCTCCACCGATTAAGACAGATCGTGGATGGTTACTCGTCTATCATGGTGTAAGTATAGACCACATTTATCGAGCGGGTGCAATGCTTCTCGACCCAGAAGACCCCTCCAGAGTAATAGCCCGCAGTAGGGAACCAATTCTAGAACCTCAAATGCAGTTTGAGAGACGGGGGGTAGTGTCGAACGTCGTATTTCCCGAGGGAGCAACGGTAGTTAACGGAACATTGTCCGTGTATTACGGCGGAGCGGACACTGTGTGCTGCGTTGCCTACGCGCCGCTGAAGCAATTTCTCGACGAACTCGAAAAGTCGAACTGAGTCCATTAATCCGTGTGGCCGAAACATGTCAAGAATTCTTCTGCAGCTAGGAGGAATGCGATCGTGGATTCTGCACCTTGGTTCTGGTTAAGTCCACGCTCCCCGAACCCATCATAGCATGCCCCTGATGCCACATCGTAAACGATGACATTTTTCGTATTCATCCCGAAGAACCATCCTAGCGCCCGTCGAGCCATATTCTCATACGATCTATCATGCGTCAATCGGTATGCGGTTGCAGCCGCTTCGACCAATGCTGCCGGTTCGATGGGTTGCTGGTCGTACAAAGCCTTCGCTTTACCCTTTGCGTACCAGCCGTTGTTACCAATTGGAGCGCAAACCCCATTCTGCGTCTCCGCTTTATTCAAGAACCTCAGGGATTCTTCACCCACTTTTAGTAGCATCTCGTCATGAAGAAGCTCGTATGCTACTAACATCGCTTGACTCAACCGAGCATTATCATATGAAAGAATACTCTCATACCACTGCCACTCACCGTCTTTGTTCGCCTGATAGGCTTTGAGTAAATCTGCTGAAGTTTCCTTCAGGTCGGTTTCTAGATTCTTATCATCAGGCTCTGAGAGCATTCGTTCATGTATGGCAAGACACGCGTAAGCCTTTGTTCGGGGTGACTCTGAAATGCGGGCCCATGGAAGGGCTCGATCGAAGACTAGCCTTGCAGATCCCTTCATTCCTTCTGGCACCCTCGAATTCAATATGACGCCTGTTGCCCAAAGTGTTCTTCCGAGATGGTCACCTATCGTCGGCTTATCTATGAGATCAAGGGAAAAGTCCATGAAGTTATGCAATTGTCCGTTGTCGTCTTGCATTAGCAACAGGAAACTAAGGAGTTTTTTCTGTAGTTCGGCTAGGCGCTTGTCAGGCCAATATTGAGATGCCTTAACGCTGAGCACAAGAGCCCGCGCATTGTCATCTACTGCGTAACCCTCCTTCTTGTAAGGAACTGAGAACCTTGCGTGTTGGATTACAGCGTTAGCATCGGTGAGAGCGAAGAGGTGGTCGAGCTTAACTGACTTGGCGAGTTTCTCGCACAACTCGGGCAGATCGTGTTGCAAGTCTGAAGGTGTCAGCATACTCGTCAGCTACCCTTGTCCATCCTACTTGTCGGCCGTACTTGAATGCATTTGTTTCCAATTGGCGCTTAAGCCCTGGATCACTTATTATCCTATCTACGCACTCGGCGAGCGATTGTGGGTCGGCGAATTTGCAGAGTAGGCCCCTGTTACCTGACAAGACTTCTTTTGAGAAAGTCGATGGTGTTGAGACTATAGCTTTTCCGTGGCTAAGCGCCAGGGTCAATGTGCCGCTCGAAACTTGATCTCTCCCGAGATAGGGCGCAACATAGACGTCCACTGCTTGCAGGTATCTTGACAACCTGTCTTCAGGCAGAAAGTTGTCAATGAATCTGACGTGATTCTCGACCCCCAGCCTCTTGGCAAGCGCAATAAGCTTATCGCGGTAGGCCTCCCCTTCGTGCTTACGAACTTCGGGGTGGGTCTCGCCAATTACCAGATACAGAAGATCTGGTCTTTCCCTCACGAGTGGGGGGAGTGCCTTGATCGCATACTCAATCCCTTTTCCCTCACTGAGTAACCCCAGAGTCGCGAGAACGAAGCGTTTCTGTAACCCTAGCTCACGCTTCGCGTACTGGTCCATGCGTCGTTCTGGCGAAGTAGCGCCATGCCCTATCACCCTAATTCGACCTGGGTCAAGACCGGTTTGATCCTCTAGGAGCTTTGCAGCAGACGCTATCGTGACCACTACTGCCTGACTCATTTCAGTAAGTTTAGCCAAAACCCGGCGTGCCTTTTCTGGCGGCTTCGCCATAACTGTGTGAAAAGTTGTTACAATGGGCTTCTCAAGGTTCGCATAAAGGTCCAGGATATACTCTCCCCACTCGCCTCCGAATATTCCGTATTCATGCTGCACACTCGTAACGGATACGCTCGAATCGTTGAGAAACGAGGCCGCAGCTCGGTAACTATCCTGAATGTGCTGGTCTATTGTGGCTCTTACGTTCGTGTCGGAGTAGAGATTTCCACCTTCCTCGTTTATCGCCACAATTACATTTTCGCGGACGTGCCCCTGCATCAGTAAAGCCAGTGAGAGGTTTCGAGTGTAGCTTGCTATACCACACTCCCTGGGAGGATATGTGCTGACAAAACCAACGCGCAGCTGAGCATCCAATCTACTCTCCTCCTGCAATTTCATCCGAAAATGTCGGTCAGTTCCGGGACCCGACGGAACAGATTCCGCCCAAAACACACACGACGATTATTACTTATGGCATCGATGGTTAAAAAGCTAGGTGGAACGTCGCCCGTTTAATCAACCGACTCGCCATCCAACTTCATCGTGAGTCGCGAGCAAGAGAACTAGTCACGTCATGGTACGAAAACATACAGTCAACAACCTCATCTGAGCATCACCTGCGTTAGGCACCTGACGCCAATTCGTCTAGACCAAATTTCATTTCAAAGTCATGCTGCATCGATGCGGTAACCAAAGAATTGTACAACAGCATCGACACCGTTAGGGGACCCACGCCACCAGGCACAGGAGTGAGGAAAGACACTACACGAATTACATTGTCAAAGTCAACGTCCCCCATCAGTTTGCCGCCGACACTACTCGTGCCGATATCTACGACAACGGCGCCCGGCTTAATCATCTCGGGGCCGACGGTAAATTCGGAACGCCGACCGATCCCGGTGAGAAGAATGTCCGCCTGTCTCGAAATGTCAGCGATTTCCTTCGTTTTCGAATGACAAACGGTTACGGTAGCATCCTCGTTCAACAGAAGTTGGGTCAAGGGCCTTCCAACCAGCTGGCTCCGGTTAATTATGACTGCGTGCTTCCCCGCGATTCCGACCTGATAATACTTCAGCAGAACAATTACTCCCTTTGGTGTACACGGGACCAGTTTCGCATACTTTTCTGCCAATCGTCCAAGGTTGCAAGGGTTCAACGCGTCTACGTCCTTCTCTTTTGCAATTGCGGCGACCGCCGCGGCTTCATTAAGAGGCTCGGGTAGTGGAAGCTGAAGAAGAATACCTGTCACTGTTCTATCTTGATTCAGATCGTGAATGACTTGTTCAAGCTCTGACTGCGGGGTGTCCTCTCGCAATTCTATGTTACGTGACTTTATCCCTGCAGCGGTGCACGCCGCATTCTTGTTATTGAGGTAGGTTCGCGAAGCTGGATCATTTCCGACGATTATGGTTACAAGGCTAGGTTCAACGTTCGATTTCCTGAGCGAAACAACCTCATCACTAATCTTCGATCTGATGATTTGAGATACGGGATTCCCGTCCATTATTGTTGCAGTCAAATTCTTTCTCCAGCCGAGATAAGAGTATGAATATCTCACCTTATTGAACAGTAAATTCACTTCGGGAATCAACCGAAACGAAATTAGCCTTGGGACTCATCCTCGGACATGACTATTTTTGAAACTGGTAGAATGCGTCCCTAATTTCAGCGAGGGAAGGAGGAAGGAAGTGATTGACGCGATTACCAACGAGGCGCGAGCTAGGAATGTTAAGGTCCTCGACGTCGAATCGGACGCTAACCATAATCGATCCGTTTTGACGTTTGTCGGCGAACCCGACGACGTGAAGGATGCTGGGTTAGCGATCAGCGCGAAAGCCATCGAGCTTATCGACCTGAACAAACACAGAGGAGAGCATCCTAGGATGGGAGCCGTCGACGTCATACCCTTCATCCCAATATCAGACGTCACGATGGAAGAATGCGTCCAGTTGGCGAGGGATTTTGCGAAGGAATTTGCTTCTAGGCTCAGAGTTCCTGTCTATTTGTATGAGGCGGCGGCAACGCGACCCGAGAGGAAGAATCTAGCAGACGTTAGAAAGGGAGAATTTGAGGGATTGCGCGAGCAAATAGGCAAAAACCCCGATAAGACGCCTGACTTCGGACCTAACAAAATTCACCCTACTGCAGGAGCAACCGCAATAGGCGCGAGACAGATACTCATAGCGTACAACGTGAACTTAGCGACAGCCAACCTAGACGTAGCCAAGAAAATCGCCAAACAGGTTAGGGGAAAGGACGGTGGACTTTCTGCAGTAAAGGCACTAGGCTTCGAGCTGAAGGACCGAGGCATCGTCCAAGTCTCAATGAATATGGTTGATTACAAGGCCAGCCAGCTCTTCAAGGCATTTGAGCTGGTCCGAACACTCGCTGAGGAACAAGGCATCCAGGTTGTCGAGAGCGAAATCGTTGGCCTGGTTCCGCAAGAAGCCTTAATCGACAGCGCTCAGTTCTATCTCAGGCTCCACAGTTTTAAGAAGGACCAAGTCCTAGAACGAAAGCTCGCCGAATCGGAAACCGATCGACTCGTGTCAATGAGCTTGGCGGCTTTCAGCTCGGAAGTCGCCTCCGACAAACCCGTTCCAGGTGGAGGGAGCGCATCAGCCTACTCTGTTGCTTTGGCGGCAAGCCTTGTAAGCATGGTATCCAGGCTCACCCTGAAGAAAACTGAATATGAAAAGTACTGGCCAGCTGTTAGAGAGATCCTAGCTGAAAGCGAACAACTTCGCGTGCAATCGCTCACATTCGTCGACCGGGACGCACAAAGTTTCGCTGCTCTAATGAAGGCTTATCGTTTGCCGAAAGAAACCGACTCCGATCGACGGGCCAGATCCAAGGAGATACAAATGTTACTGAAAGAGGCGGCTCAAGTGCCACTCGAAACAGCTGAGTTCGCTGCACGTACAGTGCACGCGGCCAGGAAGCTTACTGACTATGCTAATACCAACGCGCTCTCGGACATACGAACCGCTATCTTTCTAGCCCAAGCTGGATTCCAGGGCGCGAGTGCTAACGTCGCAACGAATTTGACCGGAGTAAAGGAAAGTGAGTATCGGAAGCACACGGAACAGACGCTTAACGAATTGCAGAATCAAGTTGAGAAGAATACATCTGATGCGTTAAGGGTTCTGACCACGAGGAGCAAAGATCTTGGTTAGGGGCTGCTGACGGATTCATTTCGCTCCCGCTTTCTCATACATTCTCCGGAACGTCCACCTTATTGCGTTCTTTAATTCCAGCAACCTGCGGTCATCTCCATAGTTGTGCACATGGATGGATTTGAGGTGGCCTTCCTCTTGCTCAACATCGTACGTGAGCATGTTATCGGGTTGTAGGGATCCTGCCGTCGCGGCCTCTTTGTCTTTGCTCTGCATGGGCTCCAAAACTTTCGCCAAGAGGAACGACCGTAGAGGTGGGGAATTGGAATCTAGGTTGATGCCCGGGTCGGGTAGGACGGTAAGATTATTGGCCTCAATGGCGATTGAGGCAATCCGCACACCGTCGGTAGTCATGATTGGCACGTTGTCAGATGGAGTTTTCTCCGATGCTTGAAGCTTGGTTGGCGGCGCGTTGGCTGCAGGCCCGATGTCAACTGGCCGGAAGCTTCTCTCCGCAAGAAGAGTGTCGACAACTTCCAAGAACGATCGCAGGTAGTTTACTTCCTCTTCTTGCTGCTTTAATCGACGCTCGAGAAACGTCTTCATCTCAGCCAGTCTCTTTGTTAGCTGGTGATCTGGTGCGGCCAAGGAACTTCACAGTGTATGGGCAGAGCTTGACCGGATTAAATAGTTAATTGATCGGCGCGTCTTGGGAAAGGAGCTAGGCGAGAGAGAGGAGCCGCTTACGGTTGGGGTTTCGCGATAACCCTCGTCATCTCGTTTTCGGAGTTGTCCGCTGTTATGAATATGGGAACATTTTCCATGCCTGTCGCAATATAGCTAGATAGTAGCCATTGGCCTGGAGCGAACTCGAGTGTTTTCTCAAGAATCCCCTGGTCGATCGTGAAAGTGCTGCTCACAAGACTGCGATCATATGGTCGGGGTAACGGGCCTACAAAATAGGTATGCAGCTGTTGCAATGCATTTGTGTTGAGGTAAGCGATTCTCTGCGTCGCGACGCAGCCGCCAAGCCCGTACTTTCTTCCCTGCCTGAGCAAGGTTTCGATTCGATTTGTGCAGGTAAGATCGATTCCTCTAGCTTTGTCGTAGGCCGGGATGAATTCTTGGGCTTCGTCGAAGACAAACAGAATCTGTGGTTCAACTTGAAACTCCCGTTTCCTTCGCTTAAGCATCTCCGTAGTTAGGTCTATGGCGAGTTTCTTGATAATATTCGGTTCTGCAACAGACAGGCACAGCAGCCTCGTATCGCCATCCAAAAGGCTCAATAGCTTTTCTGTGGTGTACGCGTTTTTATCGACCGTCTTTGCTGCGCGACTGAGGGATGACTTGAGTTCAGATCTTGTGCCTGCCCATGCAGCGAGCGAGCCGCTCTTCCAAACCTTGAATTTCTCAACGGCGTCTGTAGCAACTGACTGTAAGTAGTCGAGAAATTCCGGAGTCACAATACTAAAGCGATCTGTCCGATTATCCCTTAACCAATCAAGGATCTTCTCTTCAATTTCATGGATTGCGTCCAAGTTTACCTGTTTGTCACCTTCGCCTTTCTCCAGTAGTCTAACCTGCTCCAGGATATTCTCGAATGTGGGCGGGGGCCTTCCTGCCTCTGCATAATGCCCCAGCTTTCCTTGAGAGAAGATATTCTCCAGATTTTGTGTTAGGTCATATTTCTCGAAGCCCCTGGGGGTCACTATGATTTTCCGGAGGTGGTCGGCGTCTGTGACTGGCACCTCGGTGATTATCTTGCTGTTAATTGTCTTATCCACAAATACGTCTTGCAGCAGGAATGGGTACTCCATCGAAATATCGAAGATTACCGTCTTAGTCTTTTTGGAGTGGTAGGTTATTCTCCGGAGGATGTTTGACAGCAGGTTGCTCTTGCCGCCGCCGGTGAAGGAAAATACACCAAAGTGGTAGCGGACAAGGCGGTCGAAGCTAACATAGATCGGGACGGCACCGTCTTCTTCTTGAAACATCTTGATCGTGCCCACTCGCGGGTCTTTTCTAGCCTCGAAGGTTGTAGCTATCTTGTCGTTCCACACGAGCCCCAGCTCATCTAGGAGTTTTCGATTGTACATTCGATGGATGGTGGCTTTGTTTAGGATGAAGACGCGTTCGCCCACCACAGGATAGGTGAATCCTTTGACATACCTTTGCTCTGACTCGTCTAAGATTAGGTCGTAGTTGAGTGGTATTGCGCTGAGTTGTATTATCATCGTTGCCTTATCGTCTGTGTCCCAATCGGCAACGCTCTGTTCGATTATTTCAAACTGGTATGGGTAGTAGCTCTGTTCTGAAAGGCCTCGCAGGCCGAAGTGTTCTGGTCCAATTCGCGAGACTTCAAGAAGGGTGAATCTCTTTCCGCCGTATTTCTTAGCTTTGAAGTTGCGTACTGCTAGAAGCATCCCCTCTTCAAGCAGTCCCATGAGGTCCCTTTGGTATTGGGCTTTAACGCGGCATTCATATTTGGCAGAAAAGCCGGTTGTCTCTGCTGAGATATCTGTTCGCCTTATGGCGTAGACGGCAGCAAGCCTTCCTTCGAATCGGCCGTCGAGGTCGGTAAACTGTTCGTTAAGTTCTGTTTCTAACATTTTCTATTTCGCTCCTTCGTGATCGGAAGGTGTTCATGTAGAATGAATATTTTCTTAGTTTTGGATGCGAGATGAGCCAATGTCCCATTCCTTTGATCATTTGGGAGGCGTTACTTCGCTGGGCTTTGGCAATCTTATCCGCGATGTATAGGGGTTCATTATGTCCGAATACTTCGGGAACACTCTCATGTGTCATGGCTTTCAGCGTAACCATCATGAGTTCTTGAATGCGATTCTCGGAGCTCGCTGCTTGCCATAGAACCGGTTCTACCTCCTCAACGGCCCCCCCGTACTCATGTTTCAGCTTGAGAGTTGGAGCATTTTCGGACGGTAGGTAGAGCCGATCAATGAACAACACATTGCTTCTGAACTGATCATCAGACTTCGCCTTATCCAATTGAATATATGACTTGACGAAGAGCTGTTCTTGGATTATTCTATTCTTTACTGCGCCAGAAATATCTCCTTTCACGTCGTTGAATCGTCCAACGATTGTCTGGAATGATGTGTCGTACTCAACGGTGGCCCATGGAACTTGTACTTGGTCATGGTGGAACATGCTCAGTGCTTGCAATAACATACGATCAGTAGTCGCTACTTGCTCCGCAGTGCCAGCCCAAATGTGACGTTCGACACATAACGGGATGAGATGCGTAATCATGTCCCTAGCAGTTGTGTCTTTGGTTATTCCTATGATCAGAACCTTGTTGAGTCTGCAGGTCTCAAGAAGCATGTTCAAAGTAAACAAACAGAGGAAAGCCAAATCAAGGGTCGTTAACCATCTCGAGTCCCGGCCGTCGGCAATCTGAAGCGGGTTGCCAACGTTGCTCGCGAAAAAGCGTTGGCCAATGTACTCCACCATTCTTTGAGTTCGATCCCACGCTGTCAACAGGTTCGGCATCAACGAAAATTTCCCATTCGATTCACGAAAATACTTCCCATCATTAGCAGCCCTCGTCAAATACCTAGCCAATTTTTCAACTCTCAACGAGTCCGACGTAATGTTCAGTCGGCTTGCAAGCTCGTCCACGCTGAGGGCCGTTTGGAGTTGTTCCATTAGAAACATTGCCGAGTGGCGGAGGTAGTCGCCTCGCGGCGGCAGCAGTCCGTCACTGTCTCTGGTGCGGTATCTGCTGAATGCCAGATCCTGCTCATCAAGCCTCAAACCATCGGTAGTGATTCGTAGGGTGGCGCATTCACGTTTCCAGAGGGCTCGTTTCGAGGTATCATGTAATAGACTGGAATGAGTTCCTGAAAGTGAGCGGTCTAGCAGGATAATCTGGAATTCTTTGGTTTTTGCCATGGTGTAGGCTAAGTAAAGCTCCGAAAACAGCATAATCCAGTTGGCTATGGTCGAGTTGTCTACTGTAGATTGATCAGTCAGAGGGCCTGAGATCGCCTGATCCGCAGCCCCCCTGAAGGTGCTTTGGGGTTCAACTTCAGGAATCGAATCAATGTAAATTGGGACACAGCTCGCAAGTCCATGCCCTTTCTCCACAAAATGTGTGTCGTAAGTTACTGTTGGTGTTTGATCCTTTTTGTAGGTAATAGATCCTGTTGCTGCGTATGCTCCGGCCCAGAATACTGCTAGGCCACCCAACAGGTTCTGATCCATCGACCCATCAATCGCCGCAAACTTGGCCGAGGATTTCTCGAATGTGTCTTGAGCCGTTTCGTATGATCTGTCATACCTGAAGTCTGAGATGAGCAATTTACTGACCAGGGGCCAGTAAGTGCGGCTTGCGCCTTCAAGCCGCAAGCCGCTTTCACCAACCTGACCCTCAGCACCTTCCTTCAGAATCTGGCCTAGTCTCTTGACGTTCATGCTTAGTATCGACGACATGCGGCTCAAAACCCCAGAATAGACAACCGACCATTTACATAAAGGCTGAAGTGTTATTGAGGATCAGAGACGATTGAACTATGAGCACGTTTCTGGATTACTTGAGTTCAAACGTAGTCACCCTGTTCGTTGTTCTCAGTCCGAGGGGTGTGATTCCGTTCTTTCACGGGCTCACTGCGAATGCAACTGAACGGCGGAAAAGGATAATTTCGAATCGAGCGATTGTCGGTTTCCTGACATTAACTTAAATACCAATTCGCGAGTGCTTCGTCAAGGTGCCCGACCTATGAGTGACTGCTTTAACATCCGAACCGAGGCTGTTTAACCTACACCCTGCATATCTCAAGCACCAAAGATTTTTCGAGGTTGACTGTTGATGGATAGTGTTCAAACTATAGGAGAAATATTGGACGGCAAGTTCGACGGCAGCCACGTTGCACTGAGAGGATGGCTGCACCACATACGCAGTAGCGGGGGCATACTTTTCCTACAACTTCGTGATGGCTCAGGCGTCATTCAATGTACGTTGAAAAAGGATAAGATTGATCCGGAGACCTTCGAAAAACTCAGCGCTACACCAATCGAGAGCACCATTGAAGTTTCGGGTGAAGTGAAGAAGGATGCTCGTGCCCCGCGAGGGTACGAAATCCAAGGAGAGAGAGTGAGCGTACTTTTCCCTGCGCAGGATGGCTATCCTATCGCGAAGAAGTATCACGGGCCGGATTTTCTGTTGGATTATCGACACTTGTGGATTCGTAACGAGAAAATGCAAGCGACCATCCGTTTGAGAAGCCGTTTGATAGAGGAAGCCCGTAGATGGTTAATGGATCACGGTTACCTCGAGGTTCAGGTCCCGATACTCGTAAATGCGGCTGTGGAGGGTGGCTCGACTCTTTTCTCAGTCAAATACTTCGAGCAGAAAGCTTACCTTTCCCAAAGCTGGCAGCTCTATGCGGAAGCGATGATCGCAAGCGTCGGCAAGATCTTTACGCTTGCACCGTCCTTCAGAGCTGAAAAATCTCGGACAAGGAGACACCTTACAGAATATTGGCATCTTGAAGTTGAAGCGCCCTGGCTTGAGCTTGAAGGGTTAATGGAACTCGAGGAGGAGCTGGTTACACACATGTGCCACCAGATCGCACAGGGGATGCCTGAAAACTTGAAGCTGCTGGGCCGCGACCCAAGCAAACTGGTTAACATCCAACCGCCCTTCCCAAGGATAACATACGACGAAGCGGTTGAAAGGATCCAAAAATCCATGCCCACACTCAAATGGGGAAAGGATCTCGGTTACGAGGAGGAGAAAGTGCTCACCCAAGACTTTGAGTCACCATTTTTTGTCAGCCGTTTTCCAAAGGGAGTTAAGGCATTCTACCACATGCCTGATCCGCAAAACCCGAAGGTCACCCTCTCAGTAGACCTACTTGCTCCAGAAGGATACGGTGAGATTACCGGAGGCGGCCAACGCATTCACGTTCTCGAACAACTCCTTACTAGGATAAAGGAGGAGAAATTGAATCCGGACGATTACAAATGGTATACGGAGCTTCGCCGCTACGGAACGGTTCCGCACTCAGGCTTTGGGATGGGCGTCGAGAGAATTGTAGCGTGGGTTTGCGGCCTTGAACACATCCGAGATGCAATAGCCTTCCCACGGCTAATCAATCGCATTTACCCCTAGCCCGGCCTTGAAGCTGTTGCCACATGCTACGAATCAGAAAGATGCACAGTGCCGACGTTAGCTTCGCGGTGCGACTGTCAGACCAAGAAAATTGGGGAATCCCGGCCCGAGATTTCGATAGGATACTGCGCCTCGACCCGCGAGGCAGCTTCGTCGCAATGGAAAACGCGCGAAGGGCCGGCCTTGCAACGACTACAAGTTACGGTGAGCAAATCGCTTGGATCGGCAACGTCGTTGTCGAGAAATCGCGGAGAGGAAAACACATCGGCCAGGCTCTCGTCAAACATGCAATAGGCTACTTAAAGAAAACTGGGGTGAAGCGCATAGCGCTCTATTCTTTCGATGAAAACATCGAATTCTATCGAAAACTTGAGTTCATCCAAGGCCCGCGATTCTCGAGGCTCCGTCGTGAACGACAGCCGTTACGAAACGAAGTCTCTGAATCGGGTACTCGCAAACCAATGACGATGCCTGCGTTGCTAGCGACCGATAGGAAAGCTTTCGGAGCTGATAGAGCGCGACTCCTCGTCGACGTGCTCAACTCGGGTGCCGCGTCGTATCTCGGTTACTCAATTAGATCGAAGCGCTCTTACTTACTAGCCAAAGACTATGAGGACATGTTGGAACTCGGGCCATGGATATCATTCGGTCTCAGACCAGCAGAACTGGAATCAATGCTTCGTCTTGCTCTCAACAAGGCGAAAGACAAACCGATCGAGATCACCTGCCCGCTCACGAATAGCAAAGCCCTAACTATGTTGTTGAAATCTCATTTTCAAACAATTAATGGAGGGCATGTGATGTGTTACAGGAGATTCTCAAAGATAGGTCAGCCGAACGCAATAGTTGCGTTTGGTTTTCTCGATAAGGGCTGAATCATGCCCCGTGGTAGTTCCTGACTATTTTACGCTCTCTCGGATAAGGGGTGTCAATTCTAGCGCGGGCTTCCCGAGCTTCTTGTCAAGCGATGCTTTGATCAATCCATAGTATGGTGGCGAGGGCCTGACTGGTCTTGATTTGAATTCGGCATGGAACTGCGTACCCATGTAGAAGTATCTGTCTGGCAACTCGAAGATTTCCATTCTTCTTCCATCAACGCTTCGACCTGAAAACACCCCTCCAGCTTTCTCGATTTGGGATATGTATTCTGGGTTCACTTCGTACCTGTGTCTGTGGCGTTCCGAAATCATATCCCGCCCGTATAGATAGCTGGCTAAGGAGTTTGGCAGTACGCGTATTTCGTGCGCGCCAAGCCTCATCGTAGCACCTTTCACATCGACACCAATTTGCTCGGGCATTAGATCAATTACAGGATACGGGGTCTTTGGATCTATTTCTGTGCTGTTCGCAGTTTTCAGTCCTAAGTGACGACAGAATTCAACAACAGCCATCTGGAATCCGAAGCATATTCCGAGGGTAGGAATGTTCTTCTCGCGCGCATAGGCCAAAGTCGCGATTTTCCCTTCTGTACCTCTTGAACCGAACCCACCGGGGACAAGAATTCCATCGAAACGTGATAGGATAGAACAGTTAGATGGTTCATTCTCGAACACCTCGGTCTCGATCCAGTCTATCTCAACCCGCGCGTCGCATGCTCCACCCGCATGCTTCAATGCCTCGTTGACGCTAACGTAGGAGTCAGCGAGCTCGGCGTACTTACCGCATAGCGCAATTCGAACAACCTCGTGTGGGTTGGCTATGGCAGCGACTACTCTGTTCCACGGACCCCAGTCAGCCTTGTGTTTGTCCAGAACAAATCGGTCAACCAAATAGTCTCCCATTCCTTGAGAATCAAGTTCGACCGGCGCTTGGTAAATCGTCGGCAGGTCAGCGGAGGAGAATACACCACGCTCCTCGACGTTACAGAACAATGCTATCTTTCTGCGAGGCCCAGTCAATAGAGGCCCATTTGTTCTCGCAACAATCACATCGGGTTGAATACCAATCCTTCGCAGTTCCTGAACACTATGCTGGGTCGGTTTCGTTTTTTGTTCGCCAACCACATCCAACGCCGGGACCAAAGTGACATGAACAAACAAGACATTCCGTTGTCCTTCCTCAAGCTTTAGCTCGCGCGCAGCTTCCAGGTAAGGAAGACTCTCTATGTCACCAACCGTCCCGCCTATTTCTACCAGAAGCACATCAGGATAGACTTTTGTTGCAATTCCCCTAACGACGGATTTGATTTCGTCGGTGATGTGCGGTATAATTTGGACACATTGTCCAAGGAAGTCACCTCGCCGTTCCTTGTTAATGACAGATGTGTAGATTTGGCCAGTTGTTGTATTGTGACTTCGGGAGAGATTGATATCCAAGAACCGCTCGTAGGTTCCAAGGTCCATATCGATCTCCCCACCATCGTCAGTAACGAAAACCTCGCCGTGCGCGACCGGGTTCATTGTTCCAGCGTCAACGTTGAGGTAGGGATCGATTTTCATCGCTGAGACTTTGAAACCCCTAGTTTGAAGAATCTTTGCGATTGATGCGGTGGTAACTCCCTTGCCAATGCCGGACATTACACCGCCGGTGATGAACAAATACCTCGTATCTGTCGGCATAACTCACACGAAGGAATCGCACAACTTAAAGTTTCTCCGATACTAAATCGGAGAAAATCCGTAAGAAAGAATGTTAGTCTATTTTACTTGGCCCTTGAGCTTCCTGATCTCTTGGTTTATCAGGTTCAGTGCGACACGAGCAGTTGAAATAGCCTGGTCGACCGACTGTGAACTTTCAGAAGACCAAATCTTCGCTGCTCCCTGCGCCGTTTGGTTCCCAAGTTGAGTGAGATAGTAAGTTCCGCCCTTCTCGAAAATCAAACCAGCACTCATGAGGCCCTTCAGGCCTTCTGACTCAGAGGAAGATAGTTGCAGTTCTCCTTTCGGCCTGGCGGTTTCAGGTGAAATCGCGTTTGCATGAAGGAGTTTGACTAAAACGTTGGGGCCAGCTGGTATCGCTTCGCCGAATTCACTTTTCGCAGAATCCTGAAGTTTGCGCAATTGCTCAATTCTCGCCACTGCGTCGGTTACGGTGGTGAGGCTCTTAGTGATGTTGAGAAAGGACTGTACTACTGGGCTCTGCGAGTTCATGCGATAAAGAGTAACGGCACCCACATGGCGCGAAGGGGCTATTGCCTTCATTCTCTCAAGATCGTCCCAAACCCGATATAGGGTCGTGCGACCGATGCCGGCCCTTTGAGCGATCTCTGTTTTCGTAAGATCCTCTTGTGGGCGTTGAGAAAGTATCGTGAGTACCTTGAATTGCGGGCTCTTTGACAGTACTTGCATGAAGGCTGTGGCTTCGTCTGCTGCCATGTAACGTTCAACGAAGATATGGCACGTCGGATGGTATATTAATGTTCCCTTTTCCACACACCAGAGTTTCATATTGAAGATGAATATATGCTCGATAGCGACCCATGAAAAGCATGCCCCTGACAAGCGGTCTATCGGAGGGAGGGGAAGCGGTGCTTCTAGCCATATGGAAGCTAAAGGGCATAGGCACCAATACGGTGGACGAACGCCAACTGAAGGCAGAAATGACGAAAGAGCCCTCCGACGACCTAAGCTCAACCCTGCAGCTGCTAGAGACCCAGGGATTCATTGAGCTCAAGGATGAGGCAGATCGCAAAGGCGTCTCAATTACCCCCCTCGGGGTAGCTATACTACGAAAAATAGAGGAAGACAAGCTGCAGGAACTCAAGTGAACCCATTCTCGGATTCATAAGAGTCCAGTCGTCTGGAGACACCGTTCAACACACGAACAGCGCTTAGATCCTTCCTTTAGCACGAAGCATTCAGGACGAAGGCTCATACCGGGTAATATCTGATACCCACATCAAGCAATACTGATCAGCTGCCTTGGCGTAAGCAGCCACAGGAGAGTGGCGCACTTGCCCATCTGCAATTTCTCCACCTCTAGCTTACAAAGTCCACCCTTCTTCAGCAGCGGTCTCGCGCTCGCGCCTCCCGATGTTAGAGTCGAGATCAACGCGCTTAGCTGAGGCTCGTGACCCACAAGAAGCAAGCGTCGGCAGGGCGAGTATTTTTCTTGCAACGACCGAATAACTTCTTCTGGGAGGACTTCAGGCCTAAGCGCTTGGGATGTTTGTATGATCTCACCCGCGCCATACTCTCGCCCAACGACGAACGCAGTCCCCAATGCGCGCCTATAGGGGCTGGTCAGTAGCAGGTCAAATCCAACTTTCATTCGTCGCATTCCTTTGACGATCCGACGCATCCTCTTCACACCCTTGGTTGTCAGTGGCCGATCTGAGTCTAATGGGTAGGAAGTGTCGCCTCGAATAACTGCTATTCCGTGCCTGAGAATGAATATGGTTTTGGAAGGCACTGATGCGACGTTTGTCTGTTCATGAATGACTGGTTTCCAGATGTTGCCGAATTTAGGAATCGACCGTAGAAATCGCTGGGTCGCGTCGACTTTTCGACGCTCAAGTTCCAACCAGATTTCCATGACCGCGCCCGAAACTTTGTCTCCTCTCCATTTGAACTCGACTAGATCTTTCATGAGAACCTCGAGGTCCTGAATTTGACCCATCAATCGTGCCAGAAGTGTGGCGGTTCTAAGCTGTCTGGTATCCAATCCCACGACTGGTTGTAGCATCTCAAGTGTGTACCTCACTGGTTTGAAAGCTAATCTGACTCTGTGAATCGATGAGTAGTTTGCAGGCGTCACATTTTCGAGTTTCTTGCTCAAATTATCGAAGGAGACATCTATCGCGGCGTCAATTATTTTGCGCGAATTCTCGACAGTGGTGGAGGCTCTCCGAGCGTTGAGCCTAATCTTCGCTCTATTGACCGCGGTCTCAATAAATTTCCTATCCGATTTCCACGATATTTTCTTGGCGGACTTTAGGTATTTGTTTTCCCTGGTACGTAATTCTTCATAGAACTCTTTCATCTCAGGTAGTTCCTTCAGAAACCGACGAATCTTCACCATTTCGACGTGGACGTCTCGTAGGAAGCTGAGTTCTGTGAGTTGGCGCTTAAGCTTGACGCGTGCCTGTCTGACTATGTTATCTGGGTTGAATCGGTCAATCAAATCGATGGTCGTAGTGAGGCGTCTTATACTGACACGTAGATCGTGTACGTTCTTAACTGATGCTGTATCTTGGTAGCGCTTCAAACATACGAGATATTCATTCCATCGCCTATCCAAGGCCTGGATGATGAAATTCAGCACGTCAGGATCGGTTGAGCGACGGCGTGGGCCAATTGTCGGAATAATCCTTCTTCGCGCGGGTCGCTTCGGGGTAGCGGCGATTCTAGCTCTTCGTTGTGTTGTTCGTTTTTGCCTCTTGGCAATCTTTGGTAAGCTACGCTGCGGTTTACCTCGGGCTCTTACTGTGACCGTCGTTTTTCGTGGCTTTTGTAACACCTTACTAACATGCCGGTTGATACCAGGTGGAGTGGCTGGCTTTCGCCTTTTCATCGAAATTCGCTTGTTCTTCGCTGTGATCTTTCTCATTTGTTAGCAACAGGCCCCTGATCGTGAGGACTTTCAATCGGCGGTAACTTTAGGAGAACCTTCTCCACTTTGGTTCTCAATTCTTTGTGTATTGCGAGGGGAGATCTGTTTCCGTTGATGGTCTCGAATTTGTAGTCCGACGCCATGCGTTGGAACTCTGCGCGCATCTTACGTTGGTAATCAATGAAGCACTGGTATATGTCGCCGGAGCGGCGGATGTCCATTCCGGATTCCCAGAAGTCAAGCACGCCGCTCTTCATCAAGTTGCGTTCAGCTAGAACGCGAGGGTTGACGGTGAGATAGAATACTGCGTCCGGGATGAGGGCAATCCCGTAAACGTTCTGAACCCAATCTCTGCTCATTCCTCGGACCACTTCGCGGGCCATCAGCGTGTAGATATAGCGGTCGGCAAGTACCACGAACCCGGCCCTCAAGGCGGGAATGATGTTGTTCTCGAGTTGGTCGGCGAAGTCGGTGGCGTAAAATATGGTCATTGTGACGGGGCTTAGTGTATTACCTAACAGGGCTTCCTGCAACTCCGCCGACACGAGTCGGGATCTCTTTAGGCCAACGTCTATCGTTGGGTAACCGAGAACTTCCAGATGTTTGTGCAATAGGTCGATCTGGGTAGATCTACCCGATCCATCTGAACCCTCTACGACGAGCAGTTTTCCCTTCAGCGGCGCAAGGCTTACCTTGGGGAGACCTCTCCCAAAGAAGTGCTTCTCAGAGCCATTGTCCTGGAATGGAAACGGCGTGTCTCCAGCATGCGCCAAGGTTAGCTCATCCTTGGCTGGGGTTAAGGCCTGAAGAGGTTTCGCATCAGGCGCCTCTTTCAGTGCACTCTTGAATCCGCGCTCAGGAAAGTGAGCTGCTAACAATCCGGTTGGGACACGTAGTGGCCCTCCCTTCGCCTTGTGTTTTGACAAAACTATTCGTTGGCTAACGAAATCGCGAACGGACTGTTGTTGATCGTCGGGTGGGCGACTAGCGTCTATTACAATAAAGTTGTACTGTGATGCAATGTTGTGATATTCGTCATTCAGCATTCCCTGGAATCTCCGGAAACTTTCGTACGGATCTGTGGATAGGTCGAGGTCCATACCCGCCTCATGGTACTTCAGTTGCGGTCGGCCTTCCAGAATTCTGGCTAAGGCCGTTTCCAATGGTACGTCAAAGAAGAAAGTCACGTCCGGCTGTTGCGCGAAACTGTAGAGGTTTCTTACCCACTCCCTATCGCATCCTCGAACTACGTCACGGACAAAGGCGGTGTAGACGTAGCGGTCAGCGAGTACAAGGTAACCCGCTCGAAGCAACGGCAAAATCTGTCTTTCGTACCTATCCGCGAAGTCCGTACAATGAATTAGAGAGAAAGTCGTTGGGGTCAGCAGACGTTTCTTCTTTCCCTTCCGGGTTGCTTTCTTGACAAGTGATGATGAATTCCACTCGGTAAAGATGACCTTATACCCTTCCAATTCAAGCCAGCGACGTAAGAGATAGATCTGGGTGGACTTTCCTGACCCATCTATTCCTTCTACGGCGATCAGCTTTCCAGGAAGCGCTTTTGGTTCTGTCGAGCTTATCACAGGACCACTACCTTCTTTTTGTAAACCCTCTCGAACAGCCTGGACCCATAATTCAGCGCCCACTTCTCGAGCAATAAGTCGCCCTTGCCTTTAAGCAACAGCACTACCTTCTTCTTCCTCAACGTGACTTTCAAGCTGTCAACCCTATTGGAGTGTTCACGATCGAGGGCCTCCGCTAACCGGAGAATGGCGGCTAATTTCATGACAGCCCTTCTTCGTTTCGGCGCAAGTTCCATGAACTCCTTATGACTTGGCTTGGGGAGAGACCGGCTGTGATAGCGGGTCACATGCGCGATCATCGCTTTCTCCGAGTCATTAACGCCTACGAGTGGAGACGCGTTAATCAGGTAAAAGGAATTCTTGTTATGGTTCGTTGTTCCGATGTAATATCCGATATCGTGAAGGAGAGCTGAGACTTCGAGCATGATTCGTTCGGCCGTACCTAACTTGTGGAGTTTCTTGGTCGCGGCGAAAAGGGCTACAGCAAACCTTGCAACGGTTTGAGCATGCTCTGCTTCGTAATCGTACTTTCTTCCCAACAGCCTTGCGGAAGTGATGAGCTGCGTGCGGTCTGGCGGCCCTGACTCACGCCCTAGACCGCGCGCCATATCGATTAGGACCCCTTCTCGAAGCCCGACCCGCGGTATCTCAAATTCCTGGATATGTGCCTCTTTCGCTACTGTTTGTAGGACGATTATGGCCGGAATTATGACGTCAGCACGGTCGTTTCTTAGACCGAAATCCTTGATCCGTTCCTCGTAGGACCTTGCTTGCAGCTGTTTGAGAATCGAATCGAGCTCGTCCAAGGTTATGGATTTGTCGTCGTTGGCGCCACATAATTGCACCCGCAGATCTCCGAGCGACTCAGCATTGCCTCCCGTCGCAACGCAGAGATCAAACCTATGCTCGCCGATTTCCTTTCTGAGTCGAGTCCCGGAGGAGTTAATGTATTCCCGGGCAAGCTGCCGGAAGACTCTTTCGCCATGCTTCCCTGGTTCGAGCATTTGGAGCAGCCTAACCGCACCGATTGCGAAGCTTTCAGTGGCGATTATTTCGCTATCAGTTGCTACGCTAACTTCCACGCTACCGCCACCAACGTCGACTAGGAGCGCCACTTTCCCCTCAAGCCTAACAGCTCTTGATGCAGCTAGATAGGTCAGCCGTGCCTCTTCCTCCGCACTGATCAGCTCTATCGTTATTTCCGTCGCTTTTGCAATCTGCCTTATGCAGTAATCGCGGTTCCTAGCCTCTCGAAGAGCACTCGTGCCAACTGCCCTAACCGCCTTTACCTTATACTGATTGATCAGCTTCCGGAACTTGAGGAACGCATCCATTGCTTGAACAAGCTGGGCGTTGGATATCTCTCCCTTCGCGAACACATCTCCTCCTAGCCGCACAGCTTCGCGATCTGTTTGGATTATGTGCATTTCGTTATCGTCATCAGCCGACGCAATCGCAAGCCGCATCGCGTTCGAACCAACGTCGATTGCTGCAAGCTTCGGCATTCGATGAACCTCTGTTGAAGGGTAGGGGGACAATAACCTTGATTTCTTTGCTTATCAAAAGTTCGCAAGCCCAAGTGTTTCACATATCTCTATGTGAATTAGCCGTATTTCGTTATCTAGCGACGCGGACGTGTTCAGGGACAAACGCGACGCCTCGTTTGACGAGACCAGGGATAACTCGTACCGCTACCGTAAGGTGAGGCAGCGGAAGCGAGCCCAAGTTGTAACCGGGTCGGTTTCGCTCTCCGAACTTGCCAGGGGAGTCGTGATGGGTTGGGTAAGGAAAGAACTGGTGTATTACACCCCCCTAGAGGGTGTACGACACCCCTGCCCACAGTGTGCAAATCGCCGCAGACATCTAAGCCCAATCTGCTCCTGAGAAACCTTACCATACAGCTCTCGCGATTCTGATAGACACTGTGAATCTAAGTGCAAATGCAGGGTTAGCAGCAACGGTAGAGGCCCAAATGGTGGCTATGAAACTCGCTACCCGATCCACATCAAAGCAAACAGAGCGATTATTGCTGCTACTATTGAGAAGGCGCGCCGTTTCATGTTTTCACAAGGCACTCTATTTTCACGGTTTCGTCAAGACCTTTGCCCGCTCCAACAGGTCATGAAGTGCTCTTGGCCCAAACACTTCTGCATTCATTGCTAGAATGCCGAGCAACTTCTCCTCCCACACTTTCTGCGACTTCTTGAGTTGCTTGAAGACCTTTTTTTGCGTAGTTCGGCCTTTTGGTGTTAGTGCGTAGTATACTCTGCCCGACCTTATGTCTCGAGTCGATTTGATTATTCCTCTCCGCTCCATGCGACGCAGAAAGGGGTAGATGGTACCAAAACTAAACCTAATGTGGTCTCTAGTCATCTTCTTAAAACGCGTAGCTAATTCGTACCCATAGGCTGGTCCATTTTTCAACGCCAGAAAGAACATTACCTCATAAGGACCCGTCTGGAATCCCTTCGCCATGGGCCATCACTATCGTATCGATATACAAGCGGATTATTTTAATATAACTCAATAACGATAAGACAGTATCGTATCGATATATGGACCGAACTCATTAGAAATGACATGATAGCTCTGCTAAACACAATGCGCTAGGAGACACAACAAGAATCGATTGAGGCATCATAATGACTCTGCAGAGAACCGAGTTAGCTCCGCTATCTGAGTACGCGATTGAGACTCATGGTTTGACGAAGAGGTTCGGTAGCTTTACCGCCGTCGACCACATCGACCTGACCGTCCGGAAGGGAGAAATCTATGGGTTTCTTGGACCGAATGGCGCAGGAAAGAGCACTACCATCCGAATGCTTTGCACATTACTTAAACCAACATCAGGCACCGCGAAAGTCGCAGGATTTGACATTGACAGTCAAGCAAATGAGGTTCGGAAACGAATCGGACTAGTCTCAGAGAAACTAATCATGTACACGCGGTTGACGGCTGAACAGAACCTAATGTTCTTCGGCAAACTCTACGGAATAGATAATGCAGAATTGAAACCTAAGATTGAGGAATTATTGGATATGGTGAAGCTGACGCCCTTTAAAGATCGGAGCGTAGGCGGTTTCTCAAGCGGCATGAGGCAAAGAATGAACGTGATCCGCGCCTTAATTCACGACCCTGAAATCATATTTCTAGATGAGCCGACAACTGCACTTGACCCGCAAAGTACGAAGTTCGTCAGAGACACGATACGAGATCTGAAGAAAGGGGGACATACGATCATGTTGACAACACACATAATGGAAGAAGCGGACGAATTGTCGGATAAGATTTCGATTATTGACCATGGAAAAATCATGGCAACGGGAACGGTTGCGGGACTCAAGGACGAGTATGGTACTGAGTCGATGCTAGAAGTTTTCCTAATGGTCACAGGTCGAGAGCTACGTGATTCAGCTTCAGACCGCGTCAGCATGAAAGCTGTAGGGAGAATGTAATCTTGCAAACTAAAGCAAGACAGGTTAGCGGATGGAAAGTCACCACTGAGATCGCAAAACGCGACCTCCTCGATCTTTGGAGGGCAAAGATGCTTCTCGTCTTCTTCATCCTGATGCCCTTGCTTTTCATGACAATGTTCGGCTTCATTTACCCACCCACAGTTCAGGTAAATCCGTACAGCGGGCAAATACCATCACAATACCCGGACCTGGAGTTGGCCATAGTTCAGCAAGATAATGGACAGATAGCGCGTAATGTTGAGGCACAATTCATTCAAATCGCTGAATCTCAAGGAATATTCAGAGTGAACGAAGTAACGGATTACGCAACAGCTAGAAATGGAATTGTGAAAGGCCAAGTTACAGGGATAGTGGTCATACCCCAGGGATTCAGCGCTGCGATTCAGGCTGACACGCAAGCCACAATACAAGTAACAGTTGACCAAACAAATCCATCAGTAGCCGCTGCTGTTCAAAGCGAAGTTGCAGAAATTTTCGGGGCAATTGAAAGCCAAATATCGACCCAATACCTTCAAAACTTGGACCCAACAGTTAACCCAACATTCGCTCTTCAACCAATGGCCATAACCAGCATTCCATTAATCGCAGGCGTCCCAACTTCCTTCGAGTATCTAGCTCCGTCGTTCATGGCGTTGACCGTTATCACAGGGGCACTAAACGGAGTCAGCACAGCCATATCTAGGGAAAAAGAACAAGGAACAATGGACGGATTACTCGTCGCACCCATCCCGAGACAGTCCGTCATCTTAGGAAAAATCGTAGCGCAAACAGTACGTGGATTGATTCAAGGATTCCTCATCCTTGGGTTATCAATGCTATTGTTCGGAGTAGTGATTTATGGCAGTCCTATCACCATGCTTCTCGTCATGGTGCTTGGCGTTGCCAGCTTCATAGGCGTCGGCATAATCATGACCTCTCTCGCTCCCGAACAGGAAACAGCACAGATGATGACAACTCTACTTCAATTCCCAATGATGTTTCTCAGCGGAATACTCTTCCCAATCGCCCAACTACCCGTAGCCGTCCAATACATCGGCAAAGCCTTTCCTCTCTACTACGCCGCCGACGCACTCAGAAAAGTAGTCATACTGAATGCGAGCGTGAGCATCATCATGCCTGATCTTCTAGTGCTCCTAGCATACTCAATTGTCACTATGACAATCGCTGTACCAATCTTCAACAGAGCAATGTCAAGATGAATCGCAGGCGTCTATGTTGTCAGGCTAAATGCGGTCAGCTTGATTGCAGCAACGGGGCCTTTTGATGCTTTATCGATTCACTGAGCATGACAGGTTTCTTGTTCCATTTAACCACCCAGTCGGCGAGTTGGAGTAGAAGCACATGCAACTCCCGGCCTTTCTTGGTGAGTGAATATTCGACTCTTGGAGGAGATTCTGGGTACACCCTTCGCTCTACTATTCCTCGCTGTTCAAGCTCCTTCAGTCGTTCCGTCAGGCTGGTGGCGCTTATCGTCCCGAGCCTTTTCTTAAGCTCGTTAAACCTAGCGGGGTCTCCAAGCCCCAACGCATGGATCACCGGCAACGTCCAAGCTTTCAGAAGATCATTCCAAGCAGCATGGACACTGGAGTCTGCCTCGCTGCATTGAGGTGACTTAGTCAAGTGCTGCTAACCTAGTTAGTTGGCATTTACTACTAACTATATATACCTAACTGCTCTTCTCAGTGCGAAGATAGAAATTGACAGCAAATGAATCAGACTCCTCGGGTTGGCTAGAAGTCGCCAAAGTTGACGAAATTCCCCCAAGCACAATGAAACATGTTGAGGTGAACAATAGGGAAATTCTGGTCGCCAACGTCGACGGAAAGTTCTACGCCATCGATGACAGATGCGGCCACACGAGCGCCCGCCTCTCTAGTGGCGGACTCAGAGGAAACATTGTCACCTGTCCACTGCATGGCGCACAGTTTGACGTAACCACCGGAAGAAAGCTGACTGAACCCAGACTTGGCGGGAACATCCCAGACATGGACAAACTACCTCCAGCATTCCTAAAAATGATCGAACATTCAGCGAAGATCATAGCAGAAATCAAGACCTACGATCAGCGAACCTACGAAACTTCAGTCCGCGGAAAGAGCGTCAAACTCAAAATCGAATGAGGAAGAGTTACAACCAAATTCGCCATAAGACCTCTTCGGACGCAATGCTGAGTGTTCGCTTACGGTAGCCTTGCATTCATAGCTCGAACGATACGCAGAAATGTAACTCACGACAGATTAGAGTTTGGATTCATTGAGCCGCGGCTTTCTGCGGTGAAAGGGACCGCGAGAAAGAGTGGTTTCATGCGGCCTACAAGAAGCGGTGGATGATGAATCCTTTAAGTTCAGAGCGCTCTCAGCCGGCGCAGTGATGGCTTTCGACGGGCAGACTGAACTTTCTCTTCTCCCGTCGAAATATCCGATGCGACCGTCCCCCTTTTTTCCCAAACATTTGAGTTACTGCCAAAGCTTAAATTCAGTTTTCGACGGCTTTGCTGGGGAAACTGAGTGGGCGCACCGCAAACACTGAACTTTTTGGCTGCGCTAAGACTACCGCATATACTGGCAACCGACTTCGATTCGCTTTCAAGACAGAGGAAATTGGAATTTGCCTAGCCTAATCGTAGTCGGATGTCAATGGGGAGATGAAGGCAAAGGGAAGATCGTTGACTACCTCTCATCGCAAGCGGATTATGTAGTCCGCTACCAAGGCGGTAGCAACGCCGGGCACACAATCAATGTCGGAGGGGAAACCTACAAACTAAGACTCCTGCCGTCCGGCGTATTGCATCGCAAGAAGTTGGTCATAGCTAACGGCGTGGTCGTGGATCCGTCTGTGTTGTTGCAGGAGATTTCAGATCTAACCGCCAAGGGATACAAGCCAGACCTAGCCTTGAGCGACCGAGCCCACGTAACTCTCAGCTACCACAAAATGTTGGACGCAGCCGAAGAGAAGTTCAAGGGGGCCCTTCGATCGGGTACAACGTTACGAGGGATCGGCCCCACCTATACCGACAAGGTGGCAAGGTACGGGATCAGGACGGCAGACCTCCTAGACCTAGAACTCCTGAAACAGAAAATCTCACAGAACACAATTTTGAAACAGAGAGTGCTAAGATCAGTTTACGAGTCAGATGCGCAAATCAACGAGAAGGAGCTGTTCGACGGATGCGTAAGATTTGGTCAGGATCTTCGTCCATACATTACCGACACTTCGGTGCTGTTAAACGATGCCTTGGACCAAGGAAAACGAATCCTTTTCGAAGGTGCCCAGGGGCTCTTACTAGATATCGACCACGGAGTGTACCCCTTCGGGACATCGTCAAACACCGTGGCCGGAGGCGTCTGTACAGGAGCAGGAATCGGGCCGACCAAGATCAACGGTACGTTAGGAGTAGTCAAAGCGTATACTTCGCGCGTCGGCGCCGGGCCAGTGCCAACCGAGCTTACAGACGATTTAGGGTCGAGGCTCCAGGAGAAAGGAAAGGAATTCGGGACGGTAACTGGCCGCAGACGCAGATGTGGGTGGATAGACGCTGTAGCACTAAGATTGGCGGCGAGAGTAAACGGCCTTACTGGGATAGCTCTTACGAAGATGGATACTCTCGGCGGGTTCGACCCTGTTAAGATATGCGTCGAATACAAGGTGGACGGAAGAACGGTGCGTGATCAACCCGCAGGTCTTCACGACTACTCGAACTGTAGACCGGTTTATGAGGAGATGAAAGGATGGCCTGACTTGCCTGACTCTGAGTGGGCTTCTATAGCGAAGAAAGGTTACGACTCGCTGCCCTCGCAGGCACGAGATTACGTCGAGAAAATTGAAGCAATCACGAAGTCACCAGTGAAGATAATATCGGTAGGAGAGGCGCGCGAAGCGACGATATATCGATCCGAGGTTTGGGCGAGCTAGTTGGAGGGTTTGGCTCTTACATTCCTCATTAGCCAAGTTTCAATGGAAGTTATGTGCCGGAACGAGTTCGTTAATGGGGAGACCACTAGCCCCGCGGGAATCGCAGCCGCTAACAGGTTGATCACGTTATACAAAGCCGTGAATACAAGGACCCAGAAGAGTAGGATAGCGTCTCCACTGAACTGCCACCCCGTCGTCTCAACGAGCGTAATTCTCGCGAACGCCATGTAGTTGAGTCCGAAAATGACTGGTCCGACATACAGGAGGACTATGTAGTTCACAATAGTCATCGTCACAACTCGAAGAATCATCCCCCCGCCAAACATGAGTGAGAGTGCGACAGCAGGTCGCCCTCGTCCCGGTGCCAGATGAGAGTAGATATAGCTACCTACCCAAAACCCGCATAGTGTGGATAAGACTGCGAATAATTTTATTGCAGGGCCTAGAGGCGCATCAGATCCAGTTATGTTGAGAAACAACCAATGCACTAATTCCGTTATGATGGCTGCCATCGGCCCGAAGAGGAAAAATGCAATGTAAATCGGAAGTTCTGCAAAATCTATCTGGAGGTACGGGATTAGTGGGAATGGAATCGCAGCTCTGGAGAGAGTCAGCAACGCCGCAAGTGCAGAGAATACGGCGGCGCCGGCGAGAGTGACTGTGAACTTTTGGGGACTGCTCTTCAATTGTCTTCGGTGACGCCTAAGAATCTACCAAGAAAAGTGTTTCTACTCTTTTTCTGGTGACGCATCATGGCGGGCCTGCAGAGTCCTCCGACCCGGTTTAGACATTTTTGTCAGAACGTTGACGGCTTCGCGGACGTCCTTGTAGGCCCCACGTGGATCTGAATCTAACGTAGTCTGAGCTTTAGCGATAAGGTCGCGCGCGTGATCAGCAGAAAGTTTGTCTGCAGCGTCAGCCACAGGGTCATAATCACTCAAGTCGTTTAGGATCGCGATCCTAAACGCCAAATACTCAACCTCGGCCCTACATTTCCAAAGAAGTAAATCCAGACTTGGACCAGGTTCGGTCCGGCTTGAATTACGAAACTGATCAAGCAGTTGTAGGGCCTTGGAAAAGGAGTGGATAATTAGTTGATCGCGTCCTCGGTTTGGAGCGGCGTTCGTTGAGCCATCCTTCTCTTTGTTAGCTGTTCTTGCTAGTGTACGGTTACTGATTTCGCTAGATTTCTTGGGAAGTCAGGGTTGTATCCCTTTCTGACCGACATGTAATAGGCGAAAAGTTGGAGAGGGAGAATGAAAACTATCGGTGTGAGCGGCCACGGAATCCCAGTAGGCATGGTTATCGTTTCATCCGATAAACCTTCAACTTGCGTATCCCCTGCTTCAACCACACCAATAACCTGCGCTTGCCGTGCTTTCATCTCCATGACATTGCCGACGATCTTAGAGTAAACCTCATCCATGGGTGCAATGAAAATCACGGGATAGCCATCCTCAACGACCGAAATGAAACCGTGTTTTGATTCACCTGCGGGATAGGCGATTGCGGGCAGATATGAAAGTTCGAGGAGCTTCAGTCTTCCCTCAAGGGCAGTCGCCACACTAATTCCCCTACCGAGATAGCAGAAACTAATTCTATCCGAATATTTTTCAGCAAGACGTTTTACCACAACCTCTTGACTGGATAGAGTCGTTGAGACCCATTCGGGCAGTTGATCGAAGCCCCCGTCCAGCACCTTGAATTCATTGCCGCTCAAGGTTTTTCGTTTTTCAGCGAGGGCCACAGCGATTTTGACGAGGACGGCATACTGGGCGGTGAAGGTTTTGGTCGCGGCCACGCCCATCTCCGGGCCAGAGTTTTGGCCGATATAAACGTCTGAGAGCCTAGTCAAGGTTGATCCCATTACATTGGTTATCCCAAGGATTGTGGCACCACGATCCTTCGCCCCCCTGACCGCAGTCAGAGTATCCGCAGTCTCCCCCGATTGGCTAATGGTCAAGACCACAGTATCTTGATCGATCAACGCCCCATAACCATCTATGAATTCCGAGGCAACGACCGGCGTGACCTCAGTTTTGGCGAGGTTTGCGAATGCATACGTGGCGGCGACGCAGGCATGGTACGAGGTTCCGCAAGCGAGCAAGAATATTCGGTTCGCTCGATTCATTGCTGAGGCCATCAAATCAAGATAGATTGGATGAGTTCGCAAGGCATTACGAATTGAAAGTGGCTGTTCATGAATCTCCTTCAACATAAAGTGCGGAAAACCACCTTTGCTGGCCGTCTCCACGCTCCATTCTACGGTGAAGGGCTGCCGAGATACCGCCTCTCCACTTTCAACCTTCATCAAGTGTACACTATCTGCCTCTAGAACCGCCATCTCATCATCTTCAATGAGTATGGCCCGTTTCGTTCGTGAAAGGAAGGCGGGAATATCTGAGGCGAGATAGTTTGCATTGACTCCTGTGCCGATCACGAGCGGGCTCTCCCGCCTCACGCACACGATTTTGTCGGGTTCCTCAGTGCATATGAAAGCGAGGGCGTATGCGCCGGTGAGCTCGCGTGCGGCCAATCGTACGGCTTCAACGAATCCCACTCCTGATTTCAAGTGCTCTTCTACGAGGTGTGCGACGATTTCAGTGTCAGTTCTTGACTTGAACTTGTGCCCTGCAGCCTCCAACTTCTGCTTTAGATCCAAGAAGTTCTCAATTATGCCATTATGAACGACTGCAACACTGCCCGTGCAGTCCGTGTGTGGGTGTGCATTCTCCTGGGATGGTGCACCGTGGGTCGCCCACCTAGTATGGCCAATCCCAACCACTCCGCCCAGATCACTGATTCGGAGCTCGCTCTCGACCTCGTCGATCCTTCCCTTGTCCTTCTTTACGACGATTTTTCCGTTGATAATTGCTGCTTCGCCCACTGAATCATAACCCCGGTACTCCAGCTTCTTCAACGAGTCGTATAGAATCGGGCCGACGTCGCCAGATTTCTGCACCACACCAGAAATTCCACACATGGTTACCAGTTTCCTGATAGAATTCGTCGAGGTTGCAATGCAGTTGTCATAAGGTTTCCTGAGGTTCAGTTTTGATGAATCGATCCTTTTCGAAACGGTCTGAGTTCAGGATGCGCGCAGATTGATCAAAAACGTGTTTAATAGTCAAATCCCTACTTTATTAATGCAAATTCCGAGGCCAATATTAAATGTCATATTTATTGCTGAAGGAAAGACGCGCCAACCGATTCCTCCCTACCCGAATCATCTCTGACCCGAAAGTTGCTCAACTACTTCTGCAACCCACACGTTGGAAAATCCTGAGCGAGTTGTCCGATGGCGAAAAATGCGCCAAAGACCTAGCAGAGACATTTCACACCAGCGAGCAAGTGATCTGTTATCACTTAAGAGAACTCGAGAAAGCGGGGTTGGTGGTGTTAGAAAGAACGGAGAAGAAGAGGGGTGCGACCGCTAAGTATTATCGAGCTGAGGAGAAAGCGGTAGCCATCATACCGCGAAGAGGATCCTCAAGTACAGCCTCGCAAGAACCCATAGAGGAAAACCTCTCGGAATCGGCATCGAAAATGCTAGACTCGTTTATATCAAAAGGTCACTTCAACGGCCACATTGTCCTAGGAAGCCCCGACGCACACGGCATCTTTAGCAGCCGAGCACGCTGCGGCGATAGAGCCACAGACCTAGCATTATTCATAGGCTCACTCCTCCCCGTCACACGAGAAAGCGTCGTACGCTTGGACACTGAATTATCCCAACGGGAGTCAACACGAAACCTCATAGTCGTGGGAGGACCGAGGGTAAACACTGTTACAATGACCGCAAACGAATACCTCTCCATAACCTACGAACTAACCGGACGCAACATGATGATCTCTCGACTCTCAGGACGAAGCTATGCCGGCGAGGAGGAAGGAGCAGTGCAATTGATCAACAACCCCAACAACCAAGACTCGAAAATGTTCGTGATAGCAGGAAACAGCTACCTCGGAACGAGAGCCGCCGTTCTGGCTTTCATCAAGTACACTGACGAAATCGCAAGAGGTAACACGATGAACAGGAAAGCCATCGCCCGAGTCGTTACGGGCCTAGATGTAAACAGCGACGGCCTAGTGGACGACGTTCAATTCCTTGAATAAGATCCTACCCCGGCAGCGAATCTAGGCGGCCCTCGCCAGTCTCTTTTTGAGCACTTCCGTTACAAGCTTAGGGTCAGTTCGTCCTCGTACTTCGGACATGATGGATCCCATGATCGACGAAAAAGCCCCCTGGCCCTTCGTCTCGACTAGTTTCTTGTTCTTCTCGATGTGACGCTCAATTACTTGCTCTAATTCTGCCTCACTTAACATTTGTAATCCAAGACCTTGTATCCCTTCGGAGGGGTCCAGGTTGGGGTTTGAAACCTGCCACTTCAACAAATCAGCCATAGCTTCTTTGGCAAATGCGCCTTTGGCCATGAGCTGGAACATAGCCTCAATTTTTGCATCTGGGACTGTGTGAACGGGGACACCCGCTCGTTCAAGGCTCTTGCATGTTTCCGTTAGAAACGTCGCAGCAAATGTGGGTGGAATCCCTTTTGCAACGACCTGTTCGAATAGGCTTAGATAATCAGAATCCACCACCTGTTTTGCCAATTTTTGATTAAGTGAGAATTGATCCATCAATCGCCTCGCGAGTTTCTCGGGAGTCTCTGGTAAGTGCGCCCTAAGCGTGGCGATGTATTCTTCGGGGATGGGGGTCTCTGGAACATCAGTTTCCGGGTACATCCGAGCTGCGCCTGGTCGAGGTCGCATATACCTCGTGGTCCCATCAGGCATAGCTGTTCGAGTCTCTTCGGGAACCCCCACCAGCGCTTCGTTCGCTCGGTCGACAACCGCATCCAACGCATCTTTTGCTTTAGCATCGTCGTCAGCGACGATAACAAACGCGTCTTCGACAGCAAGCCCGAGTTGATCCCTTATTGCGGTAACTTGGGCCTCAGATATTCCGTAGGCAGGTAACTCGTCTGAATGAAATATCCCTCCTACCCCGGCCCAGAACGAAGCGCGGTTGGAAAGCTCGGTCCCGAATCGTAGGCCTGGTGCAAGTTCTCTTCCTAGGAGGCCTTTGAACTTGGGAAGTTGTACTCCTAACACTACTCCTCCCCTGGTCATCGCTGCTTTGATGACTCTCGCCTCTGAATTCAAAAACAATCCAGAGAGGTTGACGTACTTTCTCTCTATCTGGTTGGGTTTCAGGTCTCTGGAAGATAATTCCTTTCGGATGGCAAGTAAGGTCTGCTGGCGATTCACTTCTAGTTCGACGGCCTTACCTAGAATCTCCAATTCCTGAACGCCTTTGATTTCAATGAGAGCTCCGTCTGGAATGGAAACGTTCAGATCCTGCCTGATACTTCCCAGCCCTCTCTTCACCTTGCGAGTTGCTCTCAGAACCGAACCAATCGCGTACGCGACTTTCTCTACCTCGCCAGGTGATTCCAATACCGGGCCGGTGGTAACCTCGATCAGTGGAACACCGAGCCGATCTATACGATAACCGGCCGCAGTTTGAGACTGCGAAGCCTTTCGCGCCGCATCCTCTTCCAGTGAGATCTGCGTAATCGGAATCGTCTTCGCGTCTACTATCAACGCGCCGTCCAATGCTACTACTGCAGTTCGTTGAAAGCCAGTCGTGTTTGAGCCATCTATAACCACCTTACGCATTACATGAATCTCATCGACCGGCTTCGTGCCCATCAGCAATGCGGCAGTCAGACAAGCCTCGACGGCTTCGCTGTTTAGTCTGGCCGGCGGTTCCTCGTCCATCTCGACGAGACATGAGGTCTGGTGATCAGATTCGTAGAGAATGCTTCTACCACGATGGAACTCAAACATCGCAGCTTGATCAATTTGTCCGAGCTCGCTTTGAGTTGGCCTGAGCCTCCGTAGAAACCTCGATTCTGGTTCCGATTCCGCGAATTCAGTGGGGCATCCGCAGAAGAGCTTATGATTCGTGTCAAGCTGACGGTGGATTTCCAAACCTACCGTGAGCTTAGGTTTCGGAACTTGCGTATCGCTCATTCGAGCTGTGCCTCTAGTTCGCGCCTCTCCGAGAGTTCGTATGCTATATTTGTCGTCATGATTTTTTTGACGTCCTCCGGGTTCTTTTCTTGGCCGAAGGCCCACATCATCTTTACCAGGGCCGTTTCCGAGAGCATATCTCCTAATGGGAGAACTCCGATTCTCAATAGGTCTCTTCCTGTTGAGTAGACGTTCATATGAACACGGCCCCAGATGCATTGTGAACACATTCCAACGACAACTCCATCATTCACCGCCCGTTCCAGCGACGAGAACAACGCTTCGCCCACGTGACCCAGGCCTGTTCCCTCCAATACGATGCCTTTGAATCCAGTCGCCGTCGCCCAATCGATAATCCCTACAGAGATCCCAGGGTGGAACTTGATGAGAGCAACGTTAGGGTCGAATTGTGATTTCACGGTTAGACTCGCGCCCTTCCGCCTCTCCCGATAGTTGGTGGCGTTGAGATTGAGGGTGCGATGAATAAGGTCGTAATGTGCGATTGGCTTTTGGTTTACGCTTCTGAAAGCATCCCTCCTGCTCGTGTGACATTTCCTCACCTTCGTTCCTCTATGCACTGCAACCGTCTCATCCGATATCCAATCATGCATCGCAACGACGACCTCAGCAAATGGTGCTTGGCCCGCCACTGCCGTTGCGGCAACTAGATTGGAAGCGGCATCTGAGCTCGGGCGATCTGATGAGCGTTGCGAGCCAACCAATACCACGGGGATTGGCAAGTCGGTTAGCGCGAAGCTGAGGGCCGCGGCGGTGTAACCAAGTGTATCTGTCCCATGCGCGATTACTACTCCATCCGCACCTTTTCTGGTTTGATCTGCAACGAACTCTGCTATCTTCGGCCAATGCTGCGGTCCTATGTTTTCACTAAATAGGCTGAAAAGAACGTTCGCCTCAATATCCGCCAGGTCCGCTAACTCTGGTACGACGCTGTAAAGGTCAGCGGCGTCAAGCGCGGGTTTCACGGCTCCAGTCCTATAGTCAACTTTACTCGCAATCGTGCCGCCAGTGCTGACGATCGAAACTTTGGGAAGACCAGGCTTCTGGGAAGGTGGAGGTGGGCGCGTAAACTGGGGCTGTTGCCCTGCACCGAGCAGGGTGAGCTTGGTTGATGAATCGATTCTGACTCCTACGTTGTATCCGGTTTTGAGTTTAACAACGACGTAGTTCTCTTCGGTTTCAGTTCGGTAACGTGGCATAAGCAGGCCCTCAACTACTTCCTGCCCTCTTGCACGTTTGAGTTCCAAACGTATTCGGTCGCCAATTCGGGCTCCCGCCTTCGTGAGCAATTCATGCGCTAGTCCGATGTAGCCACTCAATTCTTCTTGCGGCAATGTTCTCCCCAGTTCGTCTGAGGAAAGAAAACCTGTGAGCCTTAAGACATTAGCTACAACAGGAAATCAGTTCATCACTTTACCCATGTACGGGCCGACGTGTGAGTATCCTAAGCGTTCATAGTACTGCTTAGTTCCGAGAGCGCTCAAAACAAGAACCCTACTCGCACCAGCCTCGCTCGCCTTTCTCTCAGCCTCTGCCAAGAGCTTTCGGCCGAAGCCAGCGTGTTGCCAAGCACCAGAGCGCCGTTGTCCCACGGGAACCTCCGTGCCATAGACGTGAAGCTCACGCACTAGCGCTGTTGAACCATCAACTTCTTCCCTAGTAGCATTCCGTGATGGAATTCTGAGTCGGACATATCCGACGAGAACGTCGGCCTCTGAGTCCTCCATCGAGATGAAGAATTCTTGTCCGTCCGACGCGTCATATTCCGTGGTTACCACCTCAACCCGATCCGGTTCAACGAGGACCCCGTCCTTCAAAGTTCTATGCCCGACCTCTCGGCACCTTATACACCTGCACCTCTTGCCTCTCTCCCGAAGACGAGCAAGAGCCAGTTCACGCAAGTTACCGCTTTTTACTCCTGCTTGAATCAGTTGCACTGGGAACTCCCGGTGGACACGCATGATCCGTATCCATGGCGGGACGAATTCCTTTACCTGGGCTATCATTTCCACGGCCTGTTCTGTATCAAAAGCTTGGTACTCGCCCTGTTTCCACCATTCATACAACTCGGTACCCTCCATGACCAGGCATGGGTAAATCTTCATCATGTCAGGGCGGAAGCGCTGGTCTGATAAGAGCGTCTTGAACGACGCTAGATCCTTCTGGAAATTAGATCCGGGTAGGCCAGGCATCATGTGTGCAACGATTTTGAATCCGGCATCTCGTGCTATTTGGAACGCTTCCACAACATCTTGAACAGAGTGACCCCGGTTCGTAAGCCTGTAGACGGCATCATCAATTATTTGCACGCCGATTTCTACGCGAGTACAACCGAACCGTAACATCTGGTCTACGTGTGGTTGCTTGCACCAGTCTGGTTTCGTTTCAATTGTTAGACCAACATTTCTGATTTCACTAGTTTCCGCGTGAAACTTGGCGTCGTTGAGGGTCGGTGAGTTGGTACCGTTTAGGGCGTCGAGGCAACGTATCACGAATACTTCCTGATAGTCGCATGGTGCAGCCAGGAAGGTTCCGCCTTGAATTACGAGTTCCACTTTAGACGGCTCATGCCCAATTGCCTTCAGCTGCTCGACACGACCGGTTATTTGGACGAATGGGTCGTAGCCCGATTGGAAGCCACGCATTGCAGCGGGTTCTCCTGAAGTGTAGCTCATAGGGAAGCCCTTCTCCATGGGGCAAAAGACACAACGGCCATGGGGACAACCGCGGGGTGAACTCATAACACCTATCACATTCACTCCTGAAACGCTTCGGACTTTCTTTAGCCGAAGATGCTCCAAAAACTTCTGCTTAATGCTAGGTGGTAGGGCGCTCAGTATGTCCGAATTTCTTGGCATCCAACTCAGTTCATGTTCTCGACAGAATTCTAGCTTTATTCTGTTTAGGCTGTCTTGATCGAGAATGTCACGTTCCACTATCTTGGAGACGAGTTCAGAGAGCAGAGAATCTTGAAGTGGCGAACTTAGTTGCGCGCACATTTCTGACATCCCGCCAACGGAAAACCCAGGACACGTCCAGTTGAGTGCCGCGGTTCGGGACGCGCTTAGGCTGGTTGTTTGGTCGCGTCGACACAGATGTAGAGTATGTTACTTCCTCTCAGTATTACGTTTCCGTAGTTTGCCGTGGGGGAGTTACCGCGGTACTCGGTGGCTCCTTCCAGTATGATGTTCATGTGGCTATCGGCATCGATCATCTTGCCGCGGTATTCGACATCGTTCTTCAGCCGAATGTTAACGTCGCCGTTGAGTTTTTTCACGAGCAAGTTGAGAGGTTTTCTTGAAGGTTCCAATGCGTTCCACTGATTCTTGCGGCAAGTCACGGTCCTACGCTAAATAAGCTTGCCCCCGCCTAAGCAGCCGGAGTCCCGCGTCCGTTCTGGAGCGTTATCAGATGAATTGGCTTAGCTTCGCATCCTTCCGACTCTTCAACACCGTGAAACACTTTTCCGGAGCCAGTCGAATAAACTCCAATTTCAGGGTGTTCAAGGGAGGTTGCGCGTTTTTTCGAAGCTCCGGTGCGACCACCAACCCTCTGATTGGCCTGTTGATTCTCTTTCGCAATGTGTCGAGGTATCTTTGAAGCTGCATCACCGCATCCTTAGATGCTGCCACCCTCTTTATTTCCACCACCACAAGGTTGCCCTCCTTGTCCTCGGCAAAGATGTCAGTAAACCCAGCCTCACCTAGGCTCTTCTCCTGCTGGAGAGGTTTCAGACCCTCCTCCACAAGTGCAGGCGCGGTAAGGATAGCCTGTTTCATTTGCTCCTCAGTAACATGGAGCGCGAATTCACCTGAATCCACAAGCTTTCCAGTAGCGACTAACGTGATTTCTTTGAATTCAATAGAAACGGTTTCTTTAGGCTGAGGACGGAACGCGTTCACTACTAAGGTGCCGTTATCAAATCTCAAGCTTACCATGCATTTCGGTGGTTGCCAGTTTACAGGTTCGTATCCGGTTGGCCGATGGACCAAGACAGATCCATCTTGTTTTATCATGGCAATTCTCTCACCCCATTCCAACGTGGACGAAGCCCGACCTTCATAATCGACTCTACAATTACCAACAATAATGGCTAGGCTTCTCGCCCGGAACGCTTTGCCGAGAGCTTCCGCCACATCTGAAAGTGTTGGGCTAATCTTTACTGAAAGGGTCATTGGCAAACGTTCCCAATATTTCTATAAGGTTGTTTCAAGGGTTTCGACGATACTTTCATCCTCCTCTCTCCGTTATATCAAGCAACGCCACTAGGAAATCTAGCCAATCTTGAAATAAGCAGGGTGTTAGTGTTGTCAACGACTCAAGTCTTGAAAGAGAAAGCTAAGGGAAAGGAGACTAAGGATAAGGAGGAGAAGGAGACCCGGGAGGAAATTCCCGAGGAAAAACGAGAGGAACCCTTAGAGGATGAAAAAGCTGAGGCGACTGTTGAGCAACCGAAGAAGAAGTACGAGTTCATAGAAGACATACCTGGCGTTGGGCCTGCAACAGCTGAAAAACTTAGAGAGATGGGTTTTCACACCGTCGAATCGCTCGCCACAGCCACGATTAAGGAATTGACGGTAGCGGGGGTCGGCGAAAAACAGGCAGCTAAAGTAGTCGTGGAGGCGAGGGACAGCCTTGCGCTCAGCTTCATCAGGGCGGACGAATTAATCAAGATGAGGCAGAACGTACGACGCCTCACAACCATCAGTAAGCAACTTGATGAACTTCTGGGTGGAGGATTAGAAACCCAAACCATAACAGAATTCTACGGCGAATACGGAGTCGGAAAAAGCATACTCTGCCATCAACTCGCAGTAAACGTCCAACTACCCGAAGAGAAAGGCGGCCTCAACGGCTCCGCCCTCTACATTGACACGGAAAACACATTTCGCCCCGAATGGATAGTCCGCATGGCCAAAGCCCTTGGACTTGACCCCACTGAGACCGCGAAGAAAATCATCTACTCGGAAGCCTTCAACAGCGACCATCAAATCCTACTCCTTGAGAAGGCCGATCAGGTCATACAGGAAAATAATGTGAAGCTAATCATAGTGGATTCCCTGACTGCGCATTTCCGGAGCGAGTACTTGGGCCGAGAGATGCTTGCGGAACGGCAACAGAAACTCAACAGCCACCTTCACCGTTTGGTTAGGCTTTCACGTGCATTCAATGCGTGTGCTGTGGTTACGAACCAGGTTATGTCTAAACCTGACGCGTTCTTCGCTATGGTGGTGGAGCCGGTCGGAGGACATATAGTATCCCACACGAGCCATACTAGGATGTTCCTGAGGCGCACCGCAAGTGGCCCAGTTAGGATATGTAGGCTCATCTCCAGCCCATACCTACCCGAAGGGGAACGCATATTCAAGATAACTGAGGAAGGTGTCAAAGATATCACCGAAGAAGACGAAGTCAAACGAAGGCGCTGAGAAACCAGCACCCAAACCCGAACCTACCCCGACTTTCAATACGGAAAGACTCTTTCAAGCACTCATCGAGAGGCGAATCGCTGACGCAGAGAAGGAACTGGATACCATACGAGCAACCCTTCCTTCCACCGAATCCGCGAAAGGTTACCTCAAGGCGCTCGAAGGCTTGCTCCTGACCGCAAAGTCCAACGAAGACAAGTACCTTTACCTTTCGAAGATCGAGAAGACACCAAAGAACTTCAAGACTCTTCGCAGGGAATTCAGCCAACAGGCAAAGAATGGGTTACACGGGGACTTCGACCGTGGATACTTCCAGGCACTTGAAAGTTATATGAGAAAACTGGAACACGCCGTACCACCCGCAGAACCTGCTAACACAAAGAAAGCCGATTGACTTCTCTAGATCCCGATCGTGTAGAAGAGCACAGTCACCATAATCCAGACGAAGATGAATGTGCCGCCGCCCAGGGTTACGTCGCGATTCTTGCCCCTGAGCTCAGCTTCACCGTAGTGAAGCACATGCCGCACGATCATGACTGAGAGCAGGTAGAATGCCACACCGACGACGATCCCGAGATAAGTTGCGAAATCACCGAAACTAACGACATCAATATGGAGTAGTTGGTTAGAGAGGCCTGCAAGGATCGCTAGGACGAAACGCATCCAGTAGACGACCGACGAGGGCTTGAGGAATGGCTTCGGCTGAGCTTGAGTAGTAGTGGGTGTAGGTGTAGTCAACTCTCTCCCGTTCCGATCCAACCTAGCCTCTGCGCCCCCTACAACGCGTCTCTAGATAATACTTACCTGTCGCTCCCAGATGCCCCAGCAAAGCCCTTAAGACCTCGCAAAAGATTCCATTTGTGGCTCTCCTTGACAACAACCGCCAGTCCCCCAGACGTGAAAGTAGATGATGTAATGTCAAGCCCAGTCATAACTATCAACGACACGGATACGGTACTCGCCGCAACCAAACTAATGAAGAAACATGAGATAGGCTGCGTTGTCGTAGTCGACAAGTCAGGCAAGCCACTGGGCCTAATGACAGAGCGCGATGTCGTGAGACGAGTAGCCGCCCTCGATCTACTTCCAAGTAAGGTTAAGGCGGGTAAATCGATGACTAAGCCACCATCTACCATCGATGCTAGCGCGAACGTAACCGAAGCTGCAACAAAGATGCGGCAGTTGAAGATCAGAAGATTAGTTGTTCTTCAAGGCGGTAAACTAACGGGCATCATAACCAGTAACGATATTGTCGATATCACTCCTGCGTTGATCGATGTTATGGCGGAAAAATCGCAGATCTCACCAGTCAAGAAGACCAAAGAGGCCGCTACGCTCAGCGGATACTGCGACAAATGTGGTTCATGGGCAGACGAAATGAAGTCGCAAGACGGCCAGTTCCTCTGCGATGATTGCGCGGCAGAGGTTGAAGAATCCGGCGAAGAAGAGGAAGAAGACTGATCCACGGCATTAATCTGCTGGATTGGGTGGTACGACAGCAGATGGTGCATAGAGACATTTGGCTTCTACATTAATCGAATCAGCCCAAATCTCGATAGGAGACGAACTGACCCAAGCAAACATCCTAATCGAAAACGACAAGATCAGAAAAATTACAAAACTGAAACCAACATTACGAACAGACCGTACCATAAATGCAGACGGCCTGTTGGCCTTACCGGGAATGATAGACGCCCACGTTCACCTTCGTGACCTCGAGCTTTCGTATAAGGAGACATTCGAAACAGGGACACAAGCGGCCGCTGTTGGAGGATTTACCACAGTCCTAGACATGCCCAACACGAGGCCGCCAACCACTAGCGCCTTGAACTTAGCGGAGAAAATGTCACGAGCACAGGGGCGCATTTACTCAAACGTAGCCTTCCAAAGCTCCCTGGTCTCTGACTCAGCGGAATTAAGACGAATGGTTGAGACAGGAGCGATCGCCTTCAAACTATACCTAAACAAATCCCTCGAGGTATTCGATACCAGCGACCAAATGAACCTGACTAACGCCCTCCAAGCCGCGAAGGAAAACAACGCTCTGGTAACCGTTCACGCCGAAGATGGGGATGCTATACGGAAAGTTCAACAGGAGAGCCTAGCACGCGGCAAAGACTCAGTTCGTGACGTTCTGAAAGCACACCCCGAAGCGGTGGAGGTTTCAGCGGTCAGGAGAATCTTGGGCTTGAGTAGCCAGATCGGGGCGCGGGTTCACATCTGTCACATCACCGTCCCTGAGTCAGTGAAACTCGTCAGGAAGACGCCTAACGCGACATGCGAGGCCAGCGCCCACCACCTCCTACTCAATCAATCGGTATTTCGCGAGTTTGGAACATTAGCCATATGTGTACCACCGATCAGAACCGAGAAAGACAGAAGCGGACTTTGGAGGCTGTTCAGTCGGGGAGAGGTGGACATTCTCGCAAGCGACCACGCCCCCCACAGGCTAGAAGAGAAGATTACGGCTAACGCATGGCAAGCTGCCTCTGGTATTCCAGGATTAGAGACCTCGCTACCGCTCATGTTCACGCAACTCGCGAACGGCAGACTGACTTTGAGAAGGCTTGTTGAAGCGACCGCAACCCTCCCAGCGAAAATCTTCCACCTCCGCAGAAAGGGCGAGATCAAGGAAGGGTTTGACGCGGACATTGTGCTGGTAGATCCTAAGGAAAGGTTCCGGGTTGAACCTGAGAGTTTCCTGAGCAAAGCAAAGTTTTCGCCCTTCAAAGGGGTTCAGTGTGTTGGAAGAGCGGCCTACACGATCATAAATGGGACGGTTGTGGCAGAGAGAGGGAAGATTGTAGGCCCGCCTGCAGGCCGGATTACCAAGAGCGAATCAACTTGAAGTTCCTGCTAGATGGGATGCTCGGGAAGCTCTCAAGATGGCTTCGCATGCTTGGATATGAAACCATATACCAAAATGACCGCCCAGATAACGACCTTCTCGCCGCAGCGAAGCAAGATTCCCTTACCCTGCTTACCTCGGACGAGGAACTCTACCGAACTGCGTCCATCCGCGGACTTGAATCATTCCTCGTACAAGGACGCACTGAACCGGAACGACTGGCGAAACTCGCAAAACGCTACAACCTCACGCTCAAAATCAATCCGAAAGATTCTAGGTGTCCAACTTGCGGCTCGCCGATCCAGGAAACATCGAAGGATGAAGCCGAAGGCGCGGTACCCCCAGCAACTTTTAAAGTGTACTCGACTTTTTGGGTCTGCACGAACCCAAAGTGCGCCAAAGTCTACTGGCAAGGAAGCCACTGGAAGAAGATTGAGCAAACGCTCGAGACGGCGAAAAAGATTCTTGACTCCAACTCAAACA